>Ga0310690_10001019_pt1 | contig 52908 bp, 38 predicted proteins | sample AusTroGonzalo_MG_2_FD_207661 | JGI IMG/M metagenome (GOLD analysis project Ga0310690, IMG submission 207661) | Bovine rumen microbial communities from tropical cattle in Woodstock, Queensland, Australia - Gonzalo_04 (v2) (version 2) | ecosystem: Host-associated > Mammals > Digestive system >... | reverse complement strand
CGAACCCACGACCCCGAGATTACAAATCACGTGCTCTGGCCAACTGAGCTATATCGGCGCTCACGAATCCTTCATCGCTGAAAGGACTGCAAAGGTAGGAACTTTTTTTGAAACCGCAAAACTTTTTCACAGATTTTTCGACATCTCTGTGATAAGTTGACAAAGAGACTCTTCGTCCAGGCCGCAGGAGGCCCACTGCGCCTTTTGGGTATCCTGTCCGATGAAGTGGTCCGGGATACCTACACCTTTAATAATAGGGGCATCGGCGCGTCCGGCGAAGTATTCGCTCACGGCGCCGAACAGACCGCCCGCGAGGGCGCCGTCCTCCACGGTGATCACGGCCTTGAACTTCCCGGCCTCTTCCAGGATATCGCGGTCCAGGGGCTTGATGAAGCGCATGTCGAATACGGCGGGAGCATTTTCGGCAGGGAAGCGCCTGGCAGCCGCCAGGGCACGGTTCACCACCGGGCCGATGCCCATCACCGCAATGCTTTTGCCGTCCAGCAGTTTTTCACCCTTGCCGATGGGAAGCGCTTCGTACGGGGCTTCCCGCCACGGGGTTCCCTCCCCCACTCCGCGCGGATAGCGCAGGATCATCGGCCCGCCCTGGAGCGAAAGGCCGGTGAACATCAGGCGCTTGAGCTCGGTCTCATTGCGGGGAGCCGCCACGTTGACGCCGGGGATGCTGCGGTAGGCCGCCATGTCGAAGACGCCGTGATGGGTGGCGCCGTCCTCGCCTACCAGTCCGCCGCGGTCGAAGCAGAACACGACAGGAAGGCCCTGGAGAGCCACGTCGTGGATGATATTGTCATAGGCGCGCTGGGAGAACGACGAATAGATGTTGCAATAAGGTTTCATGCCCGCAGCGGCCATGCCGGCGGCGAAGGTTACCGCATGACCCTCCTCAATGCCCACGTCAAAGAAGCGGTCCGGGTAGGCCTTGGAGAACGGAATCATGCCGCAGCCGGAGGCCATGGCGGGGGTGATGCCCACCACTTTGGGATCCTGCCCGGCCAGCTCCGTGAGCACCTGCCCAAAGACATCCTGGTAACGGTCGGCCGGATAGACGGTCTTTACACGCTCCCCGGTTTCCGGATTGAAACGGCCGGGGGCGTGCCAGATGGTGGGGTTGGCTTCGGCCGGTGCATAACCGCAGCCCTTGCGGGTGTGGATGTGCAGGATGCGCGGTCCGCGGAGATTCTTCAGACGTGCCAGGGTGGCCGTCACCTGTTCGATGTCGTTGCCGTCGATGGGGCCGAAGTAACGGAAACCCAGCGCCTCGAAGATGGCGCCGCCGCTGCTTCTCACCAGGTTGGATTTGGTGTCAATCACCTTCCTCTGCACCCAGTCACGGGTTTTCCCGGCTCCCATGGAATTCCACACCTTGTTTTTAAGGCGGTTGTAGAAGGGATGCGTGGTTACCTTGAGCAGATAATCATGCACGCCGCCCCGGTTGGGGTCTATGGAAATGTTGTTGTCGTTGAGTACGATGAGGATATCGGCCTTGGAGGAACCCGCATTGTTCAGGCCTTCCCATGCCAGGCCGCCGGTGAGGGCACCATCCCCGATGACGGCGATGGCCTTGTCCTTGCTGCCCTGCAGGCGTGCTGCTTCGGCAAAGCCCAGCGCGGCCGATATGGAAGTGGAGGAGTGTCCGGCGCCGAAGGCATCGTAGGGACTTTCGTCCCGCTTGGGGAACCCGCTGAGGCCCCCGGCCTTGCGGTTTTGGCGGAAAGCTTCCCGCCGGCCGGTAAGGATCTTGTGGGCATAGGCCTGGTGCCCCACGTCGAACACCAGTTTGTCCTGCGGCGTATTATATATATAATGTAATGCCACAATGAGCTCCACCGCACCCAGGCTGGAGCCCAGGTGTCCGGGATTCACGGAGCAGCATTCCACCATATACTGCCGGATCTCCGCGCACAGTTGCCTGAGCTGCTGCGTGTTTAGGTCTTTGAGGTCCTTGGGACTGTTGATGGTGTCCAGCAATTCGTACATAAGTATACAAAGGTACGTATTTTTTTGAAAACACCTACCCTCTCCCCCAACTCGCCGTCAACTGGGGCGTTTTGCCCCCTTTTGCCCCAGTTCTTGTGCGGGCGAAGGCAGAATATGGGGCGGCCGGTTGGGGAATCAAAATTATTTAATTAATTTAGCGGTTCAAAAGTAAACTAAAAGATTCACAATATGTCTGAAACCGTTCAAAAAACCCTCCGTGACAGCGCCGCCATGCGCTGGACAGCGCTTCTGCTGCTGGCCCTGGGCATGTTCTGTGCCTACATTTTCATGGACATCCTGTCTCCCATCAAAGACCTGATGCAGGACACCCGTGGCTGGGACAGCGCCTCCTTCGGCCGCATGCAGGGTGCCGAAGTATTCCTGAACGTGTATGTGTTCTTCCTCATCTTCGCAGGTATCATCCTGGACAAGATGGGCGTCCGTTTTACGGCCGTACTCTCCGGCGCAGTGATGCTGGTGGGAGGACTCATCAAGTTCTACGCCGTGAGCGAGTCCTTTATGGGCACCGGCCTGGAGGCTTGGTTCAATACGCATCTCAACTGGAATGGGGACCTGCCCATCATCGGAGACATCCTGCCCTTTGCAGCCGGCATGCCCGCATCGGCCAAACTGGCCGCCTGCGGCTTCATGATCTTCGGCTGCGGCTGTGAGATGGCCGGCATTACGGTGAGCCGCGGTATCGTCAAGTGGTTCAAAGGCCGTGAGACCGCCCTCGCCATGGGTTCCGAAATGGCCCTGGCCCGCCTGGGTGTTGCCACCTGCATGATTTTCAGCCCCTTCTTTGCCAAGCTGGGCGGTTATGTGAATGTTTCCAACTCCGTCAAGTTCGGCGTGGTTCTCCTTTGCATCGCCCTCATCATGTTCATCGTGTACTTCTTCATGGACAAGAAACTGGACGAGCAGACCGGAGAGGCCGAAGAAAAGGACGATCCCTTCAAAATCAGCGACCTCGGCAAGATCTTCACCAGCCTGGGCTTCTGGCTGGTAGCCCTGCTGTGCGTGCTGTATTATTCGGCCATTTTCCCGTTCCAGAAGTATGCCGTGAACATGCTGCAGTGCAACCTCACGCTGAACCCCGCTCAGCCCGGCACCTATTGGGCCACCGAGTCGGTTACCATCGTACAGTATATTATTATGCTGGTGGTGGCCATCTGCTCCTTTGCCAGCAACTTCAGCAAGAAGAAGGGACTGAAGATCGGCCTGATGGCCGCTGCCGTCGTGACCCTCGTCATCTACTGCTACATGGGTTACATGCGCGGTACCGCAGAAACCATCTTCGCCGTATTCCCGCTGCTGGCCGTGGCCATCACGCCCATCCTTGGCAACTACGTAGACCATAAGGGCAAGGCCGCTACCATGCTCATGCTGGGTTCGGTCCTGCTGGTGATCTGCCACCTTACCTTCGCTTTCATCCTGCCCGCCTTCAAGGGCAATGCCATCGGCGGCACCGCCGTGGCCTATATCACCATCCTGGTGCTGGGCGCCAGCTTCTCGCTGGTTCCCGCCGCCCTCTGGCCTTCCGTGCCCAAACTAGTGGATGAAAAAATCATCGGCTCGGCCTACGCCGCCATTTTCTGGATCCAGAATATCGGTCTGGGCTTGTTCCCCGCCCTTATCGGCAAGGTCCTCGTAAATACCAACCCGGCCGGCACTGCCGCACATGAGCTGGACTACACCTGGGCCCTGGTGATGCTGGCTGCCCTGGGTATCGCCGCCCTGCTCATTTCCGTGTACCTGCGGGTGGTGGACAAGAAGAAGGGCTACGGTCTGGAACTGCCCAACATCGTGGAGTAGCATGGCCCCGGCTGCTACACATAAATTCTACAGGTCAGCGGCTTGGATAGCGCTGGCCTGTTTAGTAGTACCCATGTTCGCATCGTACTACTTCGATGACATGTTCTCCAGCATCTCGTACCTGTTCGAGAATCCCTCTCTCACGCAGCTGGGCTGGGATTCCGCCGGGTACGGGCTGTATGCCAGCGGCTACAGCGTGCTGTGCGTTTTCGGCGGCCTGGTGGTGGGCGGCATCCTGCTGGACAAGTGGGGCGTGCGCATCTCCGGCTCGCTCTTCGTGGGAATGATGGTAGCCGGCGCCGGCGTGGTGCTTTGGGCGCTTTTGCACGGCGGTCCCTGGTCGCTGAAGGCCGCCTACGTGGGCGTCATGTTCTTCGGCCTGGGCAGCGAGATTGCCGGAACGGCCGTCACGCGCAGTATCGCCAAATGGTTCAAAGGCGGGCCGATGGCACTGGCCATGGGCCTGCAGCTGGCTATTGCCCGACTGGGCACCGCCTTCGCCCTGGTCCTGTCTCCCATGCTGGTAACGAATGCCGATTACGACCACGTCTATACCCTGGCCGAAACCGCCCGTCCCGCCGTGGTGGGCATGGGCCTGATGGCCTTAGGCCTCATTCTCTGGGCCGTGTTCGTAGCCCTGGATGCCAGGGCCGACCGTCCCGCAGTGACAGAGTCTTCGGACGGCGTAGCCGCGGTCACTGCGGAACAGGATACCGAAACCTTCCGACTTAAAGATGTGCTGGGAGTTCTGGGCAATAAGAATTTCTGGCTGCTGGGGCTGCTGTGCGTGTTGTTCTACAGTAGTATCATTGCTTTCAAGAAGTTTGCGGGAGCCATCCTGGTGCCCCGGTTTGACATCATGCCCGGAACCGCTGGGTGGATGGTTTCCATGCTGCCGTTCTCCACGGTGATTTTTGCTCCGCTTTTCGGCATACTGGTAGACAAGGTCGGCCATGGTACGCGCTGGATGGTCCTTGGCGCCATGCTGGCCCTGGTTGCCCATTTGCTGTTGGCTTTCGCACCTGCCGGAGTACCCTTCTGGGGGTATCTGGCCATGGTGTTCCTGGGTTTCGGCTACTCGTTGGTCCCTGCCGCCTTGTGGCCGTCCGTCCCTAAGATTGTGCCGGACAAAGTGCTGGGGACCACCTTCGCCCTCATCTACTGGGTGCAGAACCTGGGCCTGATGACCTTCAAATGGGTGGCCGGTGTCATCCTGGGCAAATCCGGCAGCGGTCCCGTTTCCGTGGAGCTGATGTTCGTGGCCCTTTGCATCGCCGCCGTGGTGGTGGCACTGGTATTCCGCCGCACATCGGCCCGCCATCCCGAACTGCAATTAGATCAGGCCAATCAAAATTAATTGGATTTTTATTTCGATTACCCTATATTTGCAAAGACTGGATATAAAACATAACCACATATGAACAATTTTTTCAGCCGTCTGAGCGATATCGCCAAAACCAGAGACCGCGCCGCGTTCTCCGACATGCACCAGAAGATCACCAAGTACAAGTATGGTTCCGATGCCTTTATGCGCATCCTGGAAAGCCGCTACTCCTGCCACTCCTTTACCGATTATCCCGTCTCCGAAGACAAACTGCAGATGATCCTGGAAGCCGGCCGCATGGCACCTTCTGCCAAAAACTGCCAGCCTGTGCGCATCTGGGTCGTCAAGAGTGAGGAAGCCCTCGCCCGCTTGAGGAAGGTCCATCCCTGCTACGGAGCGCCGGTGGTCCTTATCGTCGGCTGCCGGAATGAGGAAGCATGGGTGCGCGAAAGCGATGGTGTCAATGCCGCCAAGACCGATGCCGCTATCGTCCTCACCCACCTGATGCTCACGGCCACGGATGCAGGTCTGGCCAACATGTGGATCTGGGATTTTGACCCCAGCCAGATAAGGCAAACCCTTCCCGAAACGAAGGACCACGGAATCTATGGCCTCCTTGCCATCGGTCACCCGGCCGCCGAAGAAGGAAAACCCACCCAGTTGCACGGGGACAGGAAATCACTTGAAGAGTTGGTGATAAACCTCTAGCCATTTATTATCCTCGTTTAAATCTCACGGCAAGCATTTTTACCAGAAATGCTTGCCGTTGTTTTTTACGTGAACAGGGGCGAAAAGGGGTGAACAGGGGCGAAAAGTGGCAAAAACGCACCAGTTGGCGCCCTAAATTGTAAAAGAGGGTACAAATCTGCAGGGTCGGGGCCAAAAACGGCAAAAAAATTGTAAAAAGATTTGGCGGTTTGAAAAAACCGCTTTATCTTTGCAGTGTAATAGGATACTAATACAGCGGACAAATGGCGCTAATCGAATTAAGAGACATCAATAAAACCTATAATAACGGGCAGCCGCTGCACGTGCTGAAGGGCATCAACCTCAACATCGAAAAGGGAGAGTTCGTGTCCATCATGGGTGCTTCGGGCTCCGGTAAATCTACTCTGCTGAACATCCTGGGCATCCTGGACAACTACGATACGGGTACCTATACATTAAATGGTACGCTCATGAAGGACTTGTCGGAAAGGCAGGCCGCCGATTACCGCAACCGCATGATAGGTTTCATCTTCCAGAGCTTCAACCTCATCAGCTTCAAAACGGCCGTGGAGAACGTGGAACTGCCCCTGTACTACCAGGGCGTACCACGCAAAGAGCGCCATGCCAAAGCCATGGAATACCTGGAAAAACTGGGCCTCACCCAGTGGGCCTCCCACTTCCCCAACGAGATGTCCGGCGGCCAGAAACAGCGTGTGGCCATCGCCCGTGCCCTCATCACCCAGCCGCAGATCATCCTGGCCGACGAACCCACCGGCGCCCTTGACTCCAAAACCAGCGTGGAAGTTATGCAGCTGCTGAAACAGCTGAACCAGGAGGAAAAGATCACCATCATCGTGGTCACCCACGAAAGCGGCGTGGCCAACGAGACCGACAAAATCATCCACATCAAGGATGGCATCATCGGCCAGATTGAAGAGAACACCAGACACGACGCATGGGGCGGTCCCATGATGAAGTAATGAGAATAGAGATTATCCACGAAATAGCCAGTTCCCTCCGGAACAACAAGCTCCGCACGGCCCTCACGGGCTTTGCGGTGAGCTGGGGCATTTTCCTGCTGATAGCTCTGCTGGGAGCCGGAAACGGTCTCATGAACTCCTTCCTGGGAAATATGGCAGACTTTATCTCCCAGAGCATCAGCGTGGAAGGCTGGCGTACCTCCAAACCCTACAAGGGCTTCAAGGAAAACCGGAATATCCAGCTGGACCAGAAAGACGTGGACTACACAATGGGAGACGACTGGAAAGGCATCATCGAAAATGTGACCACCACCACTTCTTCCACCAGCGTCACGCTGTCCCTGGGCGGGCACACCGTCAACGGTTGGATGAGCGGCGTGGTGCCGGAATACCGGGAGCAGAACAAAGTGAGAATGGCCGCCGGCCGGTTTATCGACCCCACCGACCTGCAGGAAAGGAAAAAAGTAATCGTGATCTCCCGGCACCAGGCCAAAGAACTGATGCCCGACAACCCGGAGGGCATCGTAGGCACCTGGATCAGCGCCGGCAGCATCTCCTTCAGGGTGGTGGGCGTCTACCATACCGACGAAAGCGAATTCCGCCGCGCCGTAAACATTCCCTATACCACATACAAGGGCATTTACGACAGCTCTGACAAAATTGAAAGCATCACCTTCAACGTGAACGGTCCAAAGACCCTGGAAGACCACAAAGCCTTCGAAGAAGAGTATGTGGGCGCCCTCAAACGCATGCACGACATCGCCCCCGACGACAACCGCGGCCTCTGGGTGATGAACGGATATACCAGCAACCTGGAAATGACCAAGGCGCAGAACATCCTGCGCATCGCCCTGTGGATCCTGGGTCTCCTCACCCTGGTGAGCGGCATCGTGGGCGTCTCCAACATCATGCTCATCACGGTGAAAGAACGCACGCACGAATTCGGCATCCGCAAGGCCATCGGCGCCAAGCCCGGCGCCATCCTGCGGCTCATCATTGCCGAGAGCGTGGCCATCACGGCCGTATTCGGTTATATCGGCATGTTCTTGGGCATGATTGCCTGCCAAGTCATGGACAAGACGGTCGGACAGAACTCCGTGAACATCGGCATGGAGGAAATCCGCATGCTGGTGAACCCCACCGTGGGGCTGGACGTGGCGCTGGAAGCCACCCTGCTCCTGATTATTGCCGGCACCCTGGCCGGGGCCATCCCCGCCTGGAAAGCCGCCAGAGTGAAACCCATTGAAGCTCTGAGAGCAGAATGAAAAAGTGGTTTGATACCGATACTTTCCGGGAAATCCTGGACAGCATCCTGCGAAACAGGAGCCGCAGCCTCCTCACGGGCTTCGGCGTCTTCTGGGGCGTCTTCATGCTCATGCTCCTCACCGGCGGCAGCCAGGGCCTGAAAGAAATCCTGAACAATACCTTCGACGGATTTGCCCAGAACACCTGCATCGCCTTTGCCAGCAACACCTCCAAGCCCTACAAAGGCTTCAAGAAGGGGCGCACCTGGGAGATGACCTATGCCGATGTGGACCGCCTCAAGAACCTGATGCCGGAACTGGAGACCGTCACCCCCACCGTCAGCCTCTGGGGCAAGAGCGTCACCCGGGACGATTACACCTACGGTGAAGCCGTGGTCAACGGCGCCCGGGCCGATTACGCGAATATCGAAACGCCCAAAATGATGTACGGACGCTTCCTCAACGAGGCCGACATGGCCCAGGAACGGAAAGTGTGCGTACTGGGTAAAAAAGTATATACCACCCTGTTCCCGGAAGGAGGAGACCCCTGCGGACAACGCATCTGCGTGAGCGGCACCTATTACAGTGTCATCGGCGTAGACTGGCGGGAAAGCAACGCCATCAGCATCAACGGCAACGCCAGCGACAAGGTAACCATTCCCCTCACCCAGGCCGTCAAGGCCTACAACCTGGGCAACACCATCCAGCTACTGGCCTTCACCGCCAAGCCCGGCTATACCATGAGTGACCTCACGCCCCGCGTGCGGGAAATCCTGGCACGGGCCCACTACTTCGATCCCACGGACGAGCAGGCCCTGTTCCTGCTGAACACCCAGCTCATCTTCGGCATCGTGGACAACCTGTTCAAGGGCATCAACTTCCTGGTATGGCTCATCGGCCTGGGAACCCTGCTGGCCGGTGTCATCGGCGTATCCAACATCATGATGGTCAGCGTGAAGGAACGCACCACGGAGATCGGCATCCGCCGCGCTATCGGCGCCACTCCGTCCCAGATCCTGAGCCAGATCATCTCCGAGAGTATCGTGCTCACGCTGGTGGCCGGTATGTCGGGCATCGTGTTCAGCGTGCTCATCCTGGCCGGCGTAGAAGCGGCCATGACGCAGGACGGCATCCTGAAAGCCGCCTTCCAGGTGCCCTTCGGCACGGCAGTGCTGGCGGCGTCGCTCCTGATAGTGCTGGGCGTAGTGGCCGGCCTGATGCCCGCCTCGCGCGCCATGCAGATCAAACCGGTGGATGCCATGCGAGACGAATAGAAATAAAAAGTTGTTAGTTATATGAAAAAGTTTGGTAAAATTTTGATGGTAACGCTGGTGGCCCTTGTTTTCATCGGCACCTTCGCCTACCTTTTCCAGCGGTCCAAGCCCAAGGAAATCCAGTACCAGGAAGTGAGCCCGGCCAAGGGAGACCTCTTCAAGAGCACCGTGGTCACGGGCAAGATCCAGCCCCGGGACGAGGTTAACGTGAAACCGCAGATCAACGGCATCGTGGCCGAATTGTACAAGAAGGCCGGCGAAACCGTGCAGCAGAACGAGGTCATCGCCAAGCTCAAGGTGATTCCGGACATGAGCCAACTGTCCAGCGCCCAGAGCCGGCTGCGTCTGGCCGAGGTTAACCTGCAGCAGGCCCAGACCAACTACAAGCGTGAGAAGGAGCTGTTCGACAAAGACCTGGTGAGCGCCGAGGAATTCGAGAAAGTGAGCCAGGCGCTGGAGCAGGCCAAGGAAGAGCGTGCCATCGCCCAGGAGACCCTGGAAATCGTGCGGGACGGCGTTTCTTCGTCCAACAAGAGCGGGAGCACCACCCTGGTGCGCTCCACCATCTCCGGCCTTATCCTGGATATCCCGGTGAAAGTGGGTAACTCCGTCACCATGTCCAACACCTTCAACGACGGTACCACCATCGCCACCGTGGCCAACATGGACGACCTCATCTTCGACGGCAACATCGACGAGACCGAGGTGGGACGCCTGCACGTGGGCCTGCCGGTCCGCATCAGTGTGGGCGCCCTCCAGGATGTACACTTCGACGCTGCCCTGGAGTACATTTCGCCCAAGGCCACCGAGTCCAACGGCACCAACCTCTTCGAGATCAAGGCTTCCGTGAAAGTTCCCGCCGGCGTCACCATCCGCAGCGGCTACAGCGCCAATGCCGAGATTGTGCTGGAGGAAGCCCACGACGTGCTCACCCTGGCCGAAAGCGCCATCCAGTGGGAAGGTGACAGCACCTTCGTGTACGTCAAGAATGCCGATGGCTGGGAAAAGCGCCCGGTGGAAACCGGTCTGTCCGACGGCGTAGACATTGAAATCCGCAGCGGCCTGTCCGGGGACGAAAGCGTCCGCGGCACCGAAATCATCAAAACCACCCAGAAGAAGTAAGCCATGAAAGCGCTATTGATTGCCCTGGCGGTAATCGCCGCCCCCAACGACACGCTGCCGGACCTGTCGCACCCCTGGTCCCTGCGGGAGTGCACCGGCTGGGCCCTGGAACACAATATCACCGTGGCTTCCCAACAGGTGTCCGTGGAAAGCCGGAAGCTGGACAAGAATACCGCCGACATGGCCTGGCTGCCCTCCGTGAACGGTTCCGTGAGCGAGAACTGGAGTTTCGGCCGCGGTATCGGCGGAAACAACACCTATGAGAGCGGCAACAGCGCCAGCACCGGATTCAACCTGAGCGCCGGCATGAACCTTTTCGACGGCCTGGCAACGCCCCGCCGCATGCAGCTGGCCAAACTGAACCTGGAAGCCGCCACCGAGGACCTGGAAAAGGCCCGCAACGACATCCGCGTGCAGGTAGCCCAGGCCTATGTCCAGATTCTCTACAACTATGAGATTGCCGATGTGGCCCGCAAGCAGCTGTCCATCGACTCCCTGCAGGTGGTGCGCCTGGAAGGCCTGTTCGCCAACGGCAAGGCCAGCGCCGCCGAGGTGTCGCAGCAGAAGGCCTCCCTGGCCCAGAGCCAGCTGACCCTGGTTCAGGCACAGAACAACGTGCGCACTTCCCTCCTCACCCTGGCCCAGTTGCTGGAGCTCCCCTCCTGGGAGGAATTCTCCGTGGTCCGGCCCATGGTGGTGATGTCCGACGTTTACATCGGCCATCCCGACGACATCTATGCCGATGCCCTGGGTCTCCGCCCGGAAATCCGCGCCGAGCAGCTGCGCCTGGAAGGTGCCGCCAAGCAGGTGCAGATTGCCCGGGCCGCCTACTCCCCCAGCCTGTCGCTGTCGGCCGGAATGGGCACCAACTACTATTCTTCATTTGCCACGCAGAGCTTCTGGAACCAGCTGAGCAACAACTTCAGCCAGTACGTAGGTCTTTCCCTGAGCATTCCCATCTTCAATAAGTTCCAGACCCGGAACCAGGTGCGCAATGCCAAACTGCAGCAAACCACCCAGCAGCTGCAGTTGCGGCGCACGGAACAGACCTTGTATAAAGAGATACAGCAGGCCTGGAACGGCGCTGTGGCCGCCCGCACCAAGTGGGAAGCATCCCAGACCGCCACTGCGGCGGCTCAGGACGCCTTTGAGCTGATGCAGGCCAAATACGAGAACGGGAAAGCCACCCTCACCGAATTCAACGAAAGCCGCAACCGGCTGGTAAAAGCCCAGTCCGACGCCGTACAGGCCACCTACGAGTATCTGTACCAGACACGTTTGGTAGAATTCTATCGCGGCGGGGAACTAGTGCTGTAGCATCCCATCTCGCCAAAAAATACTAACTTTGCGCCATGAACCGGAAAGAACTGGAAATCATGGTACCGGCCGGCAACTTCGGTTGCCTGATGGCCGCAGTGGAAGGTGGGGCCGATTCCGTTTACTTCGGAATCGGCCATTTGAATATGCGGTCCCACTCGGCCAATAACTTTGGCAAGGAGGACCTGCCGGAAATCATGCGCATCTGCCGTGCATGGGGCGTGAAGGCCTATATGACGCTGAACATCACCCTGTACGGGGAAGAGTTGCAGGAGGCCTATGCCACGCTGGACGCCGCCAGGGCGGCCGGGGTGGATGCTGTCATCGCATCGGACATGGCCTGCATCCTCTATTGTCGGAAAATCGGCCTGGAAGTACACATCTCCACCCAGCTGAGCATCTCCAACCTGGAGGCCCTGCGGTTCTATGCCCAGTGGGCCGATGTCGTGGTCCTGGCCCGGGAGCTGACGCTGGAACAGGTCAAGGTCATCCATCAGGGAATTGTGGAACAGCAGATCAAAGGCCCTTCCGGGAACCTGGTACGCATCGAGATGTTTGCCCACGGGGCCTTCTGCATGGCCGTTTCCGGCAAGTGCTACCTGTCTCTCGCAGCCTATGGAGAAAGCGCCAACCGGGGCAACTGCCTGCAGGCCTGCCGCCGCGGCTATCTTCTCACCGACTACGAGACCGGAGACGCCATCCACGTGGACAACAAGTATCTGATGTCACCCAAGGACCTGTGTACCATCGAGTTCCTGGACAAGTTCGTGGAAGCCGGCGTAAAAGTGTTCAAGATCGAAGGCCGGGCCCGCAGCGCCGACTACGTGAAAGTGACGGCCCAGTGCTACCGGAAGGCGGCCGATGCCGTGGCCGACGGCACCTTCACCCCGGAACTGGGCGCCGGATTCAAAGAAGCCCTTTCCACCGTATTCAACCGTGGCTTCTGGAACGGTTATTATCTGGGAGAAAAGATGGGCGAATGGAGCGCCAAATACGGCAGCAGCGCCACCCGCACCAAGATTTATGTGGGCTATGTGACCAACTGGTTCGCTAAGTTGGGCGTAGTAGAGATCCAGGTGGACGCCACAGACCTGCACCAAGGGGACGAACTCCTGTTCATCGGCCATAAGACCGGCATGCTGGAGACCCGGGCCGATGACCTCCGCGTGGATTACGAGCCTGCCGAAGTAGCCCGCCAAGGCATCCGCTGCTCGGTGGCCGTGCCCCCGGAAGCCCAGCCCGAAGACCCGGCGAACCCCGGCGAACGCATCCACCCCCGCCGGAACGACAAAGTGTACATCTGGAAGTAGCACATTTTTTGTATCTTTGCCGTGTTATGAAACGAATCTGTGTTGTGCTGGCCGCCCTGGCGGTCACGTTGAGCGCTGCGGCGCAGTCCAAGAACTTCACCCTGGGTAAATGGGTCGAGGTGCAAAACGCCATTTTGAAAGAATTGAACCGTTCCTATGTGGATTCCCTGGAAGTGGGACGCATCGAACGGGAGGGCATCGACGCCATGCTGGAGGCCCTGGACCCTTATACCGTATATGTGCCGGAAGAGGAACAGGAAGACTTCCAGATGATGCTATCCAACACATACGGCGGCATCGGTGCCATCATCTATAAGCCGGACATCAACGGCAATGTCATTATCAATGAACCGTATGCCGGTTCCCCGGCTGCCAAGGCTGGACTGCGCTGCGGAGACGAGATAGAGACCATCGACGGTGTTTCCTCCCATGGCCTCACCAGCCAGGAAAGCAGTGACCGCATGCGGGGCAAGCCCGGTACAACCGTGGTGTTCCGCGTAAAGAAACTGCGCGGAGGAGAAGGCTGGAAGGCCGGAGAAACCATTGAAGTGCCCGTGGTGCGGGAACGCATCGTGCTGCCTTCCATCTCCTATGTGGGTATGCTCAACGAAAAGGACGGTTACATCCTCCTGGACAAATTCACCGACGGCGTGGGCCAGGGCATCCGGGACGCATATTATAAGTTAAAGGAACAGAGTATGCAGCGGCTGGTCCTGGACCTGCGCGGCAATGGCGGCGGTCTCATGAACGAGGCCGTGAACATCGTTTCCCTCTTTGTTCCCCGGGGCTCGGTTGTCGTGACTGCCAAGGGCCGTTCCGCCGGATCGGCCGCCACTTACAAGACCACTACGGACCCTGTAGATACCGAAATCCCCATCCTGGTGCTGGTGGACGGCGGCAGTGCATCGGCCAGCGAGATTGTCTCCGGCGCCCTGCAGGATTACGACCGCGCCACTATCGCGGGTACCCGTACCTACGGCAAGGGGCTGGTGCAGAGCATCCGCCCGCTGCCTTACAACGGCCAGCTCAAGGTTACCACGGCCAAGTACTACACGCCTTCGGGCCGATGCGTGCAGGCCATCGACTACTCCAACCGCAAGGACGATGGCTCCGTAGGCCACATCCCCGATTCCCTCACGCATGAGTTCACCACCGCCCACGGCCGCAAAGTGCGGGACGGCGGCGGTATTACCCCGGACTTCGAGGTAAAGGCTCACAAGTACTCCCGCCTCACTTACTCGGTGGTTTACAGCGGCATTGTGGAACAGTACGCGCTGGAATTCGTGAAAAAGCATGCTTCTATCCCGGCCGTGGAAGATTTCCACTTCACGGAATACGAGGACTTCATCGCCTATGCCAAAGACAAGGAATTCGACTACCGTTCGTCGGCCCGTGCCCTGTTCGACCAGATGAAGAAGGACCTGGAGGAAGACGGCCTCACGGAGGCCATGGGCGGGGAACTGGACGCCCTGCAAAAGTCCCTGGAGATGGATAAGGAAACGTTCCTGCGCCTGAAAAAGGACGAAATCATCCCCTTCATCGAAGAAGAAATCGCCATCCGTTATTACTTCCAGGAAGCGGGCGTGAAAGTGCGCATCCGCTACGACGAACAGTTGGAAAAGGCATTGGAAGTGCCGGCGATCACTTACTGATTTAAGTTTCGTATCTTTGTGAACCAAACCACTACACTATGATTCCAGAGCATGTTTTGGACCAGGCCATCAAGGACCTGTTTGACCATATCCAGTTCCAGAAGTCGCCGGAAGGGCTGTACGACCCTCTGCGTTACATGATCGCCATCGGCGGAAAACGCATACGGCCGCGGCTGTGCCTGGCCACTTACGGTATCTATGCCGATGCGCTGACCCCGGAAATCCTGGAGCCCGCAGCTGGACTGGAAATCTTCCATACCTTCACCCTCATCCACGACGACATCATGGACCGCAGTCCCCTGCGCCGCGGGCATCAGACCGTATGGAAAAAATGGAACGAGGACACGGCCATCCTCAGCGGGGACGTCATGTTCATCGACTCCCACAAGCGCATCGCCAAGGCGCCGGCCGCCGTGCTGGCCAGGGCCCTGGACCTGTTCACCAAAACGGCCGCCGAGGTATGTGACGGCCAGCAGCTGGACATGGACTTCGAGAAACGTTCCCGCGTGTCCATGGACGAATACATGCAGATGATCGGCCTCAAGACGGGTGTCCTCATCGCCTGTTCGGCCCAGATGGGCGCCCTCATCGGCGGGGCCGATGAATGGAACCAGAACTGCCTGTACGAATACGGCTACTATCTTGGCCTGGCCTTCCAGGTTGCCGATGACTACCTGGACGCCTACGGAGACCAGAAAGTCTTCGGCAAGCCCATCGGAGGAGACATCCTCAACGGCAAGAAGTCCTGGCTCACGGTGAAGGCCATGGAACTGGGGGCCGAAGGCCTGGAAGAGGCCCTGGCCGCCCCCGCCGTCACAGAGGAGGAAAAGGCTGCCAAGATTGCCCGAGTCATGGCCATCTATGACAGCGTGGGCATTGCCGAGGCCGCCCGCAAGGCCATCGGAGATTTATCGGCCCGCGCCATCTGCAAAGGCACGGACGCGCACCTGGGAGCCGAGGGCATGCAGGTCATCAAAGACTTTGCACACAGCCTGATCGGCCGCACATTCTAGTTCTTAAATTTTTTTATTAATAATTTTTTTCGTACCTTTGCCGCCGGTTAGTTAATACCTTAAGGCCGAAGGCCAGTCCCTCCCCCGAGGGGAGGGATGTAGGGAGAGGGTAACGTGGACATCAGTTTGCGGGAAGGGAAAGAGGGAAGGCCTTGAGGGTTAGAGAATATGCGTATGATGAAGATCGTATTTGCAACGGGCAATCCCGGCAAAATCCGGGAAGCTGCTGAGATTTTGGGCGAGGGTTTTGAGCTCGTTACCCCCCAAGAACTGGGTATCACAGAGGATATCCCCGAAACCGGCAACACTCTCAGGGCCAACTCTATGCAGAAGGCCGACTATATCTATAAGAAGACAGGGATGAACTGCTTTGCCGATGATTCCGGCCTGGAAGTGGACATCCTGGGCGGCGCCCCCGGCGTGGAAACCGCGCGGTATGCCGGCCCTGACCACGACGCCGACGCCAACATCGACAAACTCCTGTCCGAGATGGCCCGCCGTGAGAAAGAGGCCGCCATGGCCCGCACCAACGGCCTGTCCACCTCCCACGCCCTGCGCACGGCCCGCTTCCGCACTTCCGTCACCCTCATCCTGAACGGAGAACACCGTTTCTTCGACGGCGTGATGGAAGGTACCATCGGCATCCAGCGCGCCGGCAACGGCGGCTTCGGCTATGACCCCATCTTCATCCCCCAGGGCTACCTGCAGACCAACGCCCAGCTGGGAGATAATGTGAAAAACGCCATTTCCCACCGCGGAAAAGCGCTTCGGGCCATGGCGGAATACCTGAATGAACACCATTGAACTCATAGTGCTGGGAACCACCAAGGTGGGTGAGAACGCCCTGGTGGTGCACACCTTGTCGCGTGAGTGGGGCCGGCGGGGCTTTCTGGTGCGCAACGCACGGAAGACCGGCACGGCCCTTTTCCTACCCCTCAATATCCTGGAGGCCGATGTGGTGGAAAACCCCAAAAGCGACTTGTGGGGCCTGAAGGGCATCCTGCTGAAAGACGCCCTGCCGGGGATACGGGAAGACCTCCGGAAAAACACCATGACCCTGTTCCTGGCCGAAGTCCTGTTCCGCACCGTCAAAGACGGCATGAACGAAGACGGCCTGTTTGACTGGTGCCTGGGCAGCATCCTCACCCTGAACGCCCTGGAGGCCGATTATGCCAACTTCCCCGTGCGTTTTCTCCTGGAACTGTCCGGGGCCCTGGGCTTCCGGCCCGGGTTTGACGACATCGCCCCCTTCGCCGGGGAGCACCTGCCTCAGATGAAGGCCCTGGTGACGGGCAGTTTCACCGAGTGCATGCTGCTGCCGCTGAGCGGCGCCGTGAGAAACGCCCTTTGTGAGGAACTGCTCCAGTACCTCTCCTATCACACCGACTCCAATATTCAGGTAAAATCCCTGGCCGTTTTACGGGAATTGTACCGATAATTTGTTACCTTTGTCGGATAAACCGACCATCGTAATGAAAATCAGCAAACCCAACCGTTCCACGGTGGAAGCCATCATCTTTCTGGCACTGCTCATCCTCACCTTCGTCTTCCTGGGAGCCAGGATGGGCGGCGGCAACATGCTCAAAACCTTAATGAATACGGCCCATGACCTGTTGCTCAATACCGTATTCTACCTGATGGGCATCACCGTGCTCACCGGTGCGCTTTCCAAGCTGATGTCGGAATTCGGCGTAGTCACCCTGCTGGAGCGCTTCCTGCGCCCCCTCATGAAGCCGCTGTTCAACCTGCCCGGGGTGGCGGCACTGGGCGCCGTGATGACGTTCCTGTCCGACAATCCCGCCATCATCGCCCTGTCCAAGGACCGCAACTTCGCCTCCTACTTCAAGAAATACCAGCTCATCTCCCTCACCAACTTCGGCACTGCCTTCGGCATGGGTTTCGTGGTCATCATCACCATGATCGGCTACGGCCAGGTCACCGGTGCGCTGGTGGGCCTGGTGGGCGCTTTCTGCGGTTCCATCATCTCTACCCGCCTGATGCAGCGCAGCTGCCTCAAAGCCTATCCCGACCTGGACAGCCCCGTGATGGAGGAAGTCGCCGAAGGTCAGAAACCCCAGGCCGGAGATGATGCCCAGAAAGACAGTGTTTTCATGCGTTTCCTCAATGCGGTGCTGGACGGTGGTAAGAACGGTGTGGAACTGGGCCTGCAAATCATCCCGGGCGTTCTCATCATCACCACGGCCGTCATTATGATCACCTTCGGCCCCGGCCCTTCCGGCGTGTACGACGGTTCTTCCTCGCAGGGCGTTCCCGTCCTGCCCTGGCTGGCCGAAAAAATCCACTGGGTGTTCGAATGGCTCTTCGGCTTCGAGCAGATGGAGCTCATCGCCTTCCCGATGACCGCCCTGGGCGCTGTGGGCGCCGCGCTGGGCCTGCTGCCCACCTTCAACGCCGCCGGCATCCTGGACGGCAACACCATCGCCGTGTTCACCGCCATCGGCATGTGCTGGAGCGGCTTCCTCTCTACCCACACCGCCATGCTGGACAGCCTGGGATACCGCAAGGTTATCTCCAAGGCCATCGGCGCCCATGCCATCGCAGGTCTCTGCGCCGGCATCATCGCCCATTTCCTGTTCTTACTGGTTTCGCTGATCTAGATTACTTCCGCTTCTTCCGTCCCCGGCGCTCGTGCCGGGCCATGGCGCGTTCCATATCGGCCTCAGGGGTGTCCGTCTCTGAATCAGGGCCCGCGGCGGGCAGGTCTTCCACCAGCTCGTAGTCCAGCAGTTTCTGTTCCAGAGACGTGGCTTTCACTCGGATGCGCAGGGGGTCTCCCAGGCGGATGCTCCGATGGCTGCGGCGGCCGACGGCACGGTAATGCTCTTCGTCGTAGATGAAGAAGTCGCTGCGGATGGTGCGGTACGGAATCATGCCCTCGATCTTGGTGGGCTCGATTTCCACGTAGATACCCCATTCCGTTACGCCGGAAACGTGGCCGTCGAACTCCTGGCCCACCTTGTCCTGCATGAATTCCACCAACTTGTACTTGATGCTTTCGCGCTCGGCCTCGGCGGCCACCACCTCCCGTTCGGAGGCGTGCTTGCACTGCAGGGCATAGTAATCGGCATTGGCGCTTTCCCCGCCCTTGAGGTAGCGGTACAACAGGCGGTGCACCATCATGTCGGGATACCGTCGGATGGGAGAAGTGAAGTGCGTATAGAAGTTGAATGCCAGGCCATAGTGGCCGATATTATCCACGCTGTAGCAGGCCTTGGCCATGGAGCGCAGCGCCAGGATTTGGATGGCGGCCAGCTCCGGCTTGTTGTCGGCTTCGGCCATGAGGCTGTTCAGGCTTTTGGCTACATCCCGGCCCCCTTCCATGGGACCCATCTTGTAGCCGAAGTGCCCGGCGAAATCCCGCAGCCCGGCCAGTTTTTCCATGTTGGGCTCGTCGTGCACGCGGTACACGAAGGTCTTGGCCTTGGCCAGGGCCTTGCCGCCCATCTTGCCGCCGGTGGCCACGAATTCGGCCACATTCCGGTTGGCCAGCAGCATGAACTCCTCGATGAGCCAGTTGGCTTCCTTGGAGAACTTCTGGTGCACACCCACGGGTTTGCCGTTTTCGTCCACGTCCACCTTCATCTCCGGGCGGTCGAAGTTCACGGCGCCGGCCTTGAAACGCTTTTCCCGCAGTTTCAGGGCCAGTTTGTTGAGGATGAGGATGGCCTCTTTGACATCGGCCGGCACTATCCCGCACTCCGTCCCTTCCCCGAATTCCTGCTCCATGGCGGCGGGGCCCGCCTCGATGATGGCCTGGGCGCCTTCATAGTCAAAGCGATAGTCGGAAATAATATGCGTGCGGCCGAACCAGGGGTTGATGACCTTGGCCTGGGGCGTGATTTCAAAAACGGCCGAAAAAGTGAGCTTTTCCTCGTGCGGACGCAGGGAGCACAGCTTGTTGGAAAGTTTCTCCGGCAGCATGGGCACGGTACGGTCTACCAGGTACACGGAAGTGCCGCGGGCCTGGGCCTCCCTGTCCACGGGGGTGTCCGGGCGTACATACCAGGTGACGTCGGCGATGTGGACGCCCACTTCGTAGTTGCCGTTATCCAGTTTGCGGAAGCTGATGGCGTCGTCGTAGTCCTTGGCATCGGTGGGGTCGATGGTAAAGGTGAGCACCTTCCGGAAATCCCGCCGGTGGCTGCGGTCCTCGTCCGTGATGACGTCGGGGATGGTATCGGCCGCATTCTCCACGTTTTTCTCAAAGCGGTAGGGAAGGCCGAATTCGGCCAGGATGGCATGCATCTCGGTCTCGTTTTCCCCGGGCATGCCCAATACGTCCACCACATGGCCGAAGGGCCCCGCCGCCCCGCGCTCCCAGCCGTCTACCACGGCGGCCACTTTCATGCCGCGCACGCCGCCTTCGGGTACGGGAACAGAGATGTCATAGGGCATGGTCTTGGAGCTCATGAGCACCCAGGCCTGCTTGCCCACGATGTGCAGGATACCCACGAAAGGCCGGTTGGAACGCTCTACGATGGCGATCACCTCACCGCTGCGCCGCTTGGCCTGCCCGTCTTTTTCCTGCGTTACGGCCACCCGCACGATGTCCCCGTTCAGGGCACCGCGGGTTTTGGATGCCTTTACGAAAATGTCGTCTTCCTGCCCTTCTACGCGGACAAAAATGAAGCCCTCGCGGGACATGAGGACTTTCCCCTCGTATTCGGGGATGATTCTCTTCTTCTTATGGTTCTTCCGGTTGGGACTGTTTTTGCGCTTGGACATGGGCGGTACTATAATACATTACAAATGTACTGCTTTTTTGCCGAAAAATGCTTATCTTTATGGGTTAAAACACGACAAAAGACCCAAACCATATGATGAAACTCACGCTACTCCTGGTAACCGCCGCCGTACTGCCTTACTGGCAGGACATCCAGACCACCTCTGTGAATGCCGACACGCGCCGCACGGAAGTCATCTATTACGCCAACAGGGATGACGCCCTGCAGAAGGGTTTCCGGGAGAGCGAAAACTACCGGAGCCTGAACGGGACGTGGGACTTCAAATACTATGACGACCACCGGGTAATGGAAGCCATTCCCGGGGTGATGGAGGGGAAGCCCGCCATCGGCCGATGGGACAAGATCCAGGTACCCGGCAACTGGGAAGTGCAGGGGTATGGTATCCCCATTTACACCAATATCCCATACGATTTCTGGCCCGTGGACCCGCAGCCGCCCATGCTGCCGGAAGCCGTGCCCGCCGGCCTGTACCACCGCACGTTCACCGTGCCCGCCGCCTGGAAAGGACGGGACGTTTTCCTGAACCTGTGCGGCTCCAAGAGCGGCACCTACGTGTATGTAAACGGCCGTGAGGTGGGTTACAGCGAGGATTCCAAGGACCTGGCCCGCTACCGCATCACCGACTTCCTGAAGGAAGGCGAGAACGACCTGGTGCTACGCATTTACCGCTATACCGCCGCGTCTTACGTGGAGGACCAGGATTTCTGGCGCCTCTCCGGCCAGGAACGGGATGTATACCTCTCCAGCGAAATCCGGGATACGGGCTTTGACTTTAGTGTGGTTTCCACCCTTACTCCCAACCTGAAGACCGGTATCTTCAATCTGCGGATGCATTCATCGGCCCCCACCGTGGTCACTTACGAACTGCTGGACAAGGACGGCAGCACCGTGGCCGATGCCGTCTTCGAATTCTGCGGAGGCATGGCCACCGTCACCGACAGCATCCCCCAGGTGCGCAAATGGAGCGCCGAAACCCCCGAACTGTACACCCTGCTGCTGAACGTGAACGGGGAATACACCCGCTTCCACGTGGGCTTCCGCCGCCTGGAAGTGAAGGAAACCCCGGACGAGGCCGACGGACGCATGGTACACGCCTTCTTCGTGAACGGCCAGCCCGTGAAGTTCAAGGGCGTTAATCTCCATGAGCACAACCCCTGGACCGGCCATTACGTTACCAAGCAGAACATCCTGGAAGACCTGAAGCTGATGAAGCTGGCCAACATCAATGCCATCCGCACCAGCCATTATCCGCAGGGCCGGGAATTCTACGAGCTTTGCGACTCCCTGGGCTTCTATGTGTATGACGAGGCCAACATCGAAACCCACGGCATGGGCTACGACCCCCAGAAAACCCTGGGCAACAAGCCCGAATGGCTTTCCAAGCACATGGACCGCACCCTCAACATGTATCGGCGCACCGCCAATTACCCCTGCGTCACCATCCTGTCCCTTGGCAACGAAGCCGGAAACGGCGTCAATTTCTACGAAACCTACCGTACCCTGAAAGCCCTGGAGGCAAAAGGCCAGAACCGTCCCGTCATCTATGAGCGGGCCGAGTACGAGTTCAATACGGACTTCATCAACCCCATGTATCCGGACACCCGCTGGCTGGAAAAGATGGGAAAAACCTACAAGGAACGTCCGGTGGTGCTGTGCGAATACACCCACGCCATGGGCAATTCCAACGGCTCCATGGACCTGATGTGGGACCAGTTCTACGCCCATACGCATCTGCAGGGCGGTTTTATCTGGGACTGGGTGGACCAGGGCCTGGCCGACAAAGATCGCGTCTGGACCTATGGCGGAGACTACGGGACCGACATGCCCAGTGACGGCAACTTCTGCTGCAACGGCATCGTGAACCCGGACCGGGATCCCCATCCCGCCTTCTATGAGGTCAAGCATCTGTACCAGAATGTAAGCATCCGGGCCGTGGATGCCGAAAAGGGCGTTTTCGAAATCTTCAACCGCCATTATTTCACCGATTTAAGCGCTTACACCATCAAGTGGTGGGTAGAGCGGGACGGCAAGCGTCCCTTCTGGTGGTTCGTCCACCGGAAACGCTTCAACACCCTTCCCCAGACGGTGGAACGCTTCCCCGTCAAACTGCCCCGGATGAAGCGCCCCGGAGAATACCGCATCTTCTTTGAAGTATCGGCCGCCAAACCGCTTCCGCTCATCGAGAAGGGCACCGTGCTGGCCTGCGATGAAATCCTCATCAAGGACACCTCGGTCAAAAAGGAACGCCAGATGAAGGGCACGGTGGACTACACCGCCGGAGACACCCAGATTGTGGTACGCGGAGAAAAGGTGGAACTGGTCTTCGACCGGGCCGATGGTTTTGTGAAGAGCTGGAAAGTGAACGGGGCCGATGTCGTGGATCCGGAATTCGGCCTGCGTCCCAACTACTGGCGCAGCCCCGTGGACAACGACTACGGCAGCATGGAACCCCAGAAATCACAGGCCTATTACGCCCCCGAAAAGCCGGATGACGTGAACGTGAGGAAGGAGGGAGATGCCGTGGTCATCAGCCTCACCGGCAAGGGCGTCCGCGCCAGTGAAACCTATACCGTATACCCCGACGGCAGCCTTAAGATAGAGGTGGCCACCCAGCCCGTTGAAGGCCCCCGGGACCCCTGGCGTCGCGTTTTCATCCCTCGCCTGGGCTTCCGCTTCTACGTTCCCGGAGACAGCTTCCGTTACTTCGGCCGCGGCCCCGTGGAGAACTACTGGGACCGCAACAGCGGCACTTTCAAGCGCATATGGACGGCATCGGCCCGGGAGGAATACTATCCCTACGTGCGTCCTCAGGAGAGCGGCCACCATACGGAAGTGAGCTGGCTGGAAGTGGACGGACTGTCTGTCACCAGCGGCCAGCCCTTCGAATTCAACGTGCTGGGTAAGGAAGTGACGGCCGAAGAACCGGAGCTGCAGAAACCCCAGACCCACCTTTCCGACGTACGGGAACTGGGCCGGAGCCAGGTGAGCATCGACTACAAGATGACCGGCGTGGGCGGCTACGACAGCTGGGGCGCCCGTCCCGAGGCCGAACGCTGCCTCTGGGCCGATGAAAGCTACACCTACAGCTTCCTGCTGGTTCCCGGTGTAAAAGGAGAGAAAGCAAACCGATATCAACTATGAAAAACGTAGCACTGGCCCTGGCCAGCGGCGGACCGCGCGGGTTCGCCTTCATCGGAGCCATCGAGGAGCTCCAGGCCAGAGGGTATAACATCACTTCCATCGCGGGCGCAAGCGCTGGCTCGCTGGTGGGCGGCATCTACGCCGCCGGAGGCCTGCAGCAGTTCAAGGAATGGCTCTTTGGCCTGGATCCCATCAAAGTGGTGACGCTGATGGATTTCTCCCTGAGCAAGAATTACTTAGTAAAGGGACAGAGAGTAATCAACGCCATCAAACAACGCGTCCCCGACGTAAATATCGAGGACCTTCCCATCCCCTTCGCCGCCGTGGCTACAGACCTGTTCACCGGAGAGGAAGTTGTGTTCCGGGAAGGACCCCTTTTCGACGCCATCCGCGCCTCCATCTCCATCCCCTCCATGTTCAAGCCCGTGAAGTGGAAGGGACGCACCCTGGTGGACGGCGGCATGGTGAACACCTTCCCGCTCAACCGCGTGCAGCGCACGCCCGGAGACATCCTGGTGGGCTTCAATGTGAACCAGATAGACGCGGCCCAGAGCAAGGGATTCCGCCTTCCCAAGGGGGCTGACAATACCTTCGCCTCCATCCTCCAGCGCAGTTTCGGCATCATGAACTGCACCATCGCCCGCATGGGCATCGAAATGGCCCGGCCCGACATCCTGGTGGACCTTCCCTTCGACTCCTACCACGGCGTGTACGGCTATTCGCACGCCCCGGAAATAGTGGAAAAGGGGCGCGAGCTCATGGCCGCTGCCCTGGACCAATACGAAAATAAGCAATAATACGGTAACACTCAAGGACATAGCCCGCGAAGCCGGCGTCTCTGTGGCGCTGGTCTCGTTTGTGCTGAACAACCGGCTGGAGGCCGACGGAAAGCCCAAATACCGGGTGGGAGACGCCACCCGGGACCGCATCCTGGAAGCCACCCGCCGCCTGGGTTACCAGCGGCCCGACACCCAGGCATCCCTGCGCAGGTACCAGCCCCGCACGGTGGTGGTGGTCCTGCCCCGGGCCGATGAATACCTGTGCCGGGACATTGAAAAAATGCTGTATCCCAGGGGCATCACGGTCCTTTTCGGCTTTACCGGAGAGGACCCGGAACGGCTGGCCCGCTTCCGCGATTGCGGGCTCACCGTATGGGTGCCGGAACAGGAAGACGGACCCATCTTGGAACAAATCCAAAAATTATTCGTATCTTTGTAAGCTTACACGCGCGTGATTAGAATAAAACAATGATTACTCATATGAAGAAAATCGTTACCACCCTCCTGTGCGCCCTCGTTGCCGTGACGGCGCTCGCACAGTCTGCCAACCTGTTATCCATGGCCCGTGCCGAACTGGACAAACGAGGCCTGACGGAGGCCGAAGTCCGCACCCGCCTGCTGCAAAACGGCATTGACGTGGACAACATCTCCCCCACCGAGTATCCTGCCTACCAGGACCGTGTGATGAAGATCATCAACCAGATGGAGGAGGAAAAGAAGGCCAGTGCCACAACCAACGAAGCTGCGGCTGAGCAAAACGCATCGGAACTAAGTCCCGCAGGAGCAGAGAACATCTTGACCCCCAATGAATTCCCGCAGACTACTACCGGCGAAGAAGCGGCCGAGGCCGCATTGGCTGAAGCCCTGGTAGAGAACGAAGTCAATCCTGACGAAGGAGATGACATCTACGGCCATGCCTTGTTCACCGGCACCTCTATGGATGTTTTCCGCACCACCGACGGCGCCCAGGCCCCCGACACCTATGTACTGGGAGAAGGTGACGAGGTTCACATTTCCATCTTCGGTTCCTCCCAGACGGAAATTCACCAGCGCATTGGTCCGGACGGCTCCATCCAGCCCACGGGTTCCACCAAGATTTTCCTGAAAGGCCTCACCCTGGGTCAGGCCCGCAAAGTTGTCAAAACCAAACTGGCCCAGCACTATTCCTTCCGCCAGGACCAGATTGCCGTCACCATCACCACCGCCCGTACCGTCATGGTTAATATCTACGGTGAGGTTGGTGTACAGGGTGGTTTCACCGTGAGCGCCCTCAACTCCGCCTTTAACGCCCTGGCTGCCGCAGGCGGTCCCACCCGGATCGGCTCCCTGCGCAATGTCCAGCGCTCCCGCGCCGGCAAGACCGACCGCCTGGACTTGTACAAATTCATGGTTGGTGACGTTTCCGGCGCAACCTATGACCTCCAGAACAACGACATCCTCTTTGTTCCGGTTGCCAATACCATCGTACGCATTGAGGGTGCCGTCAACCGTCCCATGCGCTATGAGATAGTGGAAGGCGAAACCATCACAGACCTCATCAAGTATGCCGGCGGTCTCACCTACGACGCTTATCCGTTCTTTGTCCAGATCGAACGTACCGAAGACGGAGAAATTTCCTTCCTCGAATATGACCTGAGCAACATCATGAGCGGTGCCCAAAAGGTTCGCCTCCAGGGCGGAGATATCGTTCGCATCAAGAACAATAACAAGCCCATGGAGAACTACGTCTCCATCAGCGGAGATGTCTACTACGGTGGCAGCTTCGACTTTGCCAAGAACAACAGCCTGCAAACCCTACTGGATCATGCCAAGCCCCGCTATACCGCTCGCACGGAGTTTGTCCTCGTCGAGCGCACCCGCCCGGATGAAACCGTGGAAGTGCTCACCGTTCCCTTCCCCGGCCTCAACGGCAACCCGGATTTTGTCCTGCAGCCCCGTGACGCCGTGAAAGTGTTGCAGTTGTCCGATGTCCGGGACGAGGCTACCATCAGCGTGCTGGGTCAGGTCCGTTCGCCCTTCACCCGTTCCTTCGGCCTCAACGACCGCATGAGCATCGGCCAGGCCATTGATTTGGCCGATGGCCTCCGCCCCAGCGTTTATCCCATCGCCTACATCACCCGCACGGAAATCACCAACCCCGAAAAGAGGACCTACATCCAGGTGAACCTGGAAAAGGACATGGACAAGCTCCTGCAGCCCGGTGACGAACTCCGCGTATACGACAACACCACCTACACCACCATGGGAGAGGTCCGCATCAGCGGTGCCGTCAAGAACCCGCTGGGCACCACCTTCGACCCTACCCTCTCCCTGCACGACCTCATCCTCATGGCCGGTGGCTTCGAAGTGGGCGCCGCCTATGACCGTGTAGAGGTGTTCCGCATGAACATTTCCCGCACCGATGAAGTCCAATTGGACCAGCTCACCGTTTCTGTGAACGAGGATTACTACCCGCTGGATCCCAACTTCCAGCTGGCTCCCTTCGACCAGGTGGTGGTGCGCCAGACCCCCAACTTCACCCGGGGCCGCACCGTGGAACTGAACGGCCGTGTCAAGTACCCGGGCGTATATGTGCTGGAAGACAACCGCACCCAGCTGTCCGAGGTCATCAAGATGGCCGGCGGCCTGCTGGACGACGCATCGGCATATGCCACCCTGTTCCGTACCTTTAACAACCGCGGCGCCATCGGCATCAACCTGAAGGAAACCCTGCGCAGTTCCAAACAGGACAAGGACGACCCTATCCTCATGGAAGGAGACGTCATCAATGTGGTCCGTCAGGAAAACACCGTCACCATCCGTGAAACCGGTACCCGCATGGCCCAGTACGTGCCGGCCGAATTCGCCTCCACCCAGAAGACCATCACCTACCGCGGCAAACACAACGCCGACTGGTATATCCGCAACTTCGCCGGCGGCTACCAGAAGTACGCCGACAAGAACAGCGTCACCGTAACCATGCCCAACAACCAGAGCACCTCTGTGCGCAGGTTCCTGTTCTTCCGCTGCTATCCCAAGGTGGAACCCGGTGCCGTGATTACCCTGTCCATGGATACCAAGCGCATGGAAGATGCCGAGAAACCCAAGGAGAAGATCGAGTGGGAAAAGATTGCCGCCAGCTCCCTGAGCGCCCTCACCTCGGTGGTCTCCATGATCCTGCTCATCGAAAGACTTAACTAATTATGGAAGAGAACCGTACCTATACCCAGCCTCCCTACGAGGAAGAGGAAGAAGGCATCGATATCATAGCCCTCATCAAAAGCCTGTGGGACGGCCGCAAGACCATCATCATCACCACGGCCGTATTCATCGTGCTGGGCCTGGTGGCCGCCCTTACCATGAAACGCACCTACACGGTCACTTCCGTGATGGTGCCGCAGCTGGGCTCCTCCAGGAGTTCCTCCCTCAGCAGCCTGGCTTCCCTGGCCGGTTTCGACCTGGGAACCAGTAACATGCAGGCCTCGGAACTGTCGCCGCTGGTATATCCCCAGATTGTGGACAGCGACCCCTTCCGCAAGGAGCTCATGTACACGCCGCTGCACTATGAGAAGGCCGACACCGCCGTCTGCATGCTCACCTATGCCAAGGAGTATCAAAAGCCCACGGTCATCGGCACCGTCCTCAAGTATACCATCGGCCTGCCCGGCGTTATCCTGGGCGCCATCCGCAAGGAGAAACCGGATCCGGTCCTTCCCGGTACCGGGGAAGGGGATGACGCTCCCAAGCCCCTGATGCTCACCAAGGACGAGACCAAGATGAGCAAGATCATCGGCCAGAACGTCAACCTGGCGGTGGACAAGAAGGAGGGTTACCTCACCCTCTCCGTCATGGGTTCGGAGCCCTTGCAGACGGCCGAACTGGCCATCAAGGCCCAGCAGCTGCTGCAGGACGAGATTACGCGCTTCCGCACAGAGAAAGCCCAGAACCAGCTGGATTACGTGCAGGCCCGCTACAATGAGATCAAAGCCGAGGCCGAAAGCTACCAGACCGCCCTGGCCACCGTGCGGGACCGTTCCCAGAACATGACCACCACCCGTGCCCAGATTGAGCAGGAGCGTCTGCAGAGCAAATACATGGTGGCCAGCTCTATCTACTCGGAAATGGCCAAGCAGCTGGAACAGGCCAAGATGCAGGTGAAACGGGACACCCCGGTGCTCACCATCGTGCAGCCTGTCACCGTTCCCCGCCAGCCGTCCAACAGCCGCGCCAAGACGCTGGTCATCTGGACCTTCTTAGGAGGTATTCTGGGCTGTGGTATTGTCCTGGGCAAGAATTACCTGCCCAAGGTGAAGGAAATGTTTAAAAAGGAAGAGGAGAAAACCGAAGCCTAGAACCGGTACAGGTTCAGGCCCGTCTCTTCGTCGGCCCTGCGGCCGGGATGTAACTGCGGAAAGCAGTCTACCACCAGTTCACAGGCTCCATTGATCTTAGCATCCAGGAGATGACCGCCTACACAGGTGTAGTCCCTCCTGGATGCTGTTATATGCACATGCAGGTAGGGTTTGCCGTCCTTCTCGGAGATATTGCCCGTGAGGTTGGTGATTTCCATTTGCTCGGCAAACGTTTTGTCTACATACTGTTTGGTGGCGGGGTCCAGAAAGCGGAAAGTGGCCTGGTTGATGGCACCCAGCCCGCCGATAACGCCGGAAAGGATGTTCTGCTCCCGGCAGAAAGCGGTCAGGGCGTCCATCAGGCTCACATGGTTGTCCAGGCTCAGGACATAGTGGCCGCCGTCTTGAATGAACTGATACATATTATTCGTAAAGGCTGAAGGTCCTTTCCATGAACGTGAACTTGCCGTCGGCAATGACGGTCTGCTCTATTTTGCCGTCCAGCATCATGGTAATCACGTCACCGTCCTGGGTGTAGGTGCCGCGGGAGGCCTGGAACAGGATGCGGCTGGCCACCAGGATGCGGGTAAAGGAGCTGTTGGTATCAAAGATAATCATGCCCGGGAAGCTGGAAGTGACGTACGTCCAGGCAGTGCCTTTGAGGTCCGATTTCCCAGTGTCCTCATTAGGCGGGAAGTGCATGTACCAGGTGTCGTCCACCAGCATCACCTCCGGGAATAGGATGGCGCTCTCATTCCCGATGGACAGGTGGCTGCCGACGAGGGAATAAGTACCGATTTCCCTGCTCCAGCCATAGGGAAGGCCTTCCTCGTGGCGCACGTTGACAAAGGTGTAGAACTTGGATGTGCCGTCCGGCTCGAAGTAATAGACGTGGAGGTTGTCCCTCAAGATGGTAGCCCATACGGTATTGTCCACATCGGCGTAATCCTCCGGCTTGAAGGTGGAGAAGTTCTTGTTCTTACTGCTCTTGAGGTGGGAGAAGGTGCGGATGAGGCGGTTGGTGCTTCCTTCGTCGCTCACCACGTCCACGGCGTGGCCGTCGGCCGTGTAGGTGCCGTTGATCATCTGTACCGCACTGGACTCAGTATTGCGCTGGAGGATGGTGGCGCGGCCGTTGGTGGAGAAGTGCGCAAAGGCGCGCTGGTCCCCTTCCGTGATGCTCCAGCTGGTATTGGGCATCTGGATGTACATGAAGTCTATGTTGCAGGACACTGCGGCCAGCAGCGTCAGCAAAACAACGATGGTACGAAATATGCTCTTCATCCGCTCGGGAAATTATTCTGATTAACAAAAGTAAGCATTTTTTTCGTATTTTTGTCCTTTAAAACCAAAATGATGAAGAAAGCCTTCCTGTTTGCCCTGGCTCTGGCATCGGCCCTTACGCTTGAGGCGCAAACCATCCGCACCAACTACCGCTCCGGCGGCATCACCCATATTTCCACAGATTACGAGGATCTCCAGCTGAACGAAGTCCCCGCGCAGGTGCGCGTGGAACTGGCCGGTTTCCAGGACGGTTCCACCCTGTATCTGCTGTATATGAACATGGTTCAGAAAAACAGCACCGTGGTGCCCAAGGGCGTCAAAATGGCCGTCACCCTAAGTAACGGCAAGCTGGTGCGCCTGGACCAGATTGGGGAAGATTCGGCCACCAAGCGCCGGCAGGACAACGGCACCTTCCTCAACCGCCTGAAGTACGCGGTGGAAAGTGCCGATATGGAAAAGATGGTCCGGGGCGTCAAGAGCCTGGACATCATCACCGGCTGGAATCCGGACGACTACGTGCAGGCCACTTTCTCCGACAACCAGATGGGAGAGCTCCTCATGCGCCACTGTCAGGCCATCCTGAAGGCGGCCGATACTACCGTGGACCTGGAAGCCACCCTCTCCGGCTACACGGAAAACGTGAACAGCATCCTCTCCACCGCCAATCCCATCATGGCCCGCGGTGCCAAGTTCGATTACAACGTCCTGCTGTCTCACCTCTATTATAAGAACAACAACCAGGAGGACCTGGACCTGGCCTTCGTCATCGGCACGCAGGAACAGTTCCACATCCCCTATGACGCCGCCGTGCGCTTCACCCTGGCCGACGACAGCGTCATCGGCCTGCTGCAGACAAGGGACGATGTGAACTTCGTGTACGTGTATCCCACGCTGGAAGACCTTTCCCGCATGGTTTCCGTGGGTATCAAGAGTTTGTCCATCGACTACGCGGACGGCATCTTCACCGACGAATTCCCGCCCCGCGAAGACGGTGCCCCCACCTTCTCACAGGCTGTGAACCAGGAGCTGCAGCTGCTGCTTTCCCTCAGTCCCCGATAATAGCGTCCATGAAAGCCACCATCCCGGCGTTCACCTCTTGAGAAGCGGGGATGGACGGATGGATGACATTGTGGACATGGCCGACGTTCTTGTCCTCCGATGAAATGTCCACTAAGGTGAACTGATCCCTGTCGGCACAATCGGCCTGCAGGAAAAGGGACTGTTCCCGGATGAAATCCTTGGTGCAGGTAGAAACGAAGAGCGGGCCGGTGTATCGGCCGATGAACGTGCGGGGAGACATCGCCTCCATCCACTCCTTATCCTTCCAGCGCGGGCCGATAAACAACTCCAGGGCACCCTCGGTAAAGGCATCGGTGCTACCGAACGACGCAAAGTCATAGGCCGGGCAGTTGAGCAGCGCCCCTTTTGCTACGAAGGCCTCCGGATGGATGGGCAGGGTTCGGTCCTCGCCGGCTTCGGCCATATACAGGGCCAGGTGGCCGCCGGCGGAATCCCCCGTAAGGAACATACGGTCCCTGTTGAGCCCCAGCTCCCCGGCATGGACGGTGAGGAAATCCAGCGCCGCGGCGCAGTCTTCCAGTTCGGTCTGCACGTCAACCTTGCCGTCGCAGAGGCGGTACTCCAGCAGCACCACGTCGTAGCCCTCCTTCAGGAAAACGGATGCAAAGCGGCGATTGTTCCGCCGGTCTCCCCCCACGTAGAACCCGCCATGGATGTCGATGAGGACCGCGTCCTTCCGCTTCTCGCTGGCATAATAGATGTCCACCACCTGCCGCCCGGTACCGTTTTCCACATAGGGAACGGCGGTACGGTGCTCGCAAGAATCGGCATAAAAGAGCTCCGTAGACAACCTGTTGGTAGCCGCGACCATCATCTTCAGCGCGGTCTTGTTAAGCTTGACGCTGCTGCATCCCGCCAGGATGAAGAGGAGAAGCAGTGCGCTTTTTCGTAACTGTCTCATTATCAATATTGTTTGGAAATTTCTTGATCCCATTTGGTGTCAAGAAAAAAACTTAAACTTTTAATAGTGAATCAATTATCCCCTGTTCTAATTGGGCAAAATCATCGATGACATAATGCGCTCCGGCGGCCAGCAGGGCATCGCGGTTGGCGTTTCCGTAGCTGACGCCGCAGGTGCGGGTGCCGGCGCCCAGTCCCATTTGGATATCTACGGGCATGTCGCCCACCACCAGGGCTTCCGAGGCGGGGACGGAGAGGTCCCGCAGGGTCTTCAGCACGGGGTCGGGGTGGGGTTTGGCGCGCGCGACGTCTTCGGCCCCCAACACGTAGCAAATGTACGGAGAAATACCCATATCCCGCAGAAAACTGTTGAGCGACTCCGAGCCCCGGGACGATGCCACCGTGCAGCGGATGCCCCTTTGGCAAAGGGCCGATAAGGTCTCCTTCACATGCGGGAAAAGGACCGGGACGATCTGTCCTTTGAGGATATCGAAGACCTCGCGATACGTACGGACCCACTCCGGGAGGTCCTCCCGGGGGATGTCCGGGAAATGGGTGAGGATGCCCTCAACGAGGGGAAGGCCGATGGTGGCCACAATCCGGTCCTCGTCCACAATGGGGTAGCCCATCCGGCGCATGGCCTCCTGGTTGGTGCGCACGATGAGTTCCCGGGTATCGGCCAAGGTACCGTCGAAATCCAATATAACCAGTTGAAGCATGGACAAAGGTAATGATTTTCTTTAGGATTTCTCGCGGGCTTTCGGTATCTTTACCGCGAAAAGCATGAAACTGCCCAACACATACGTCATCATAGCCATCTTGATCTTGCTGTGTGCCGTCCTTACCTGGATCGTTCCCGGAGGACAGTATGTCACGGCGGGAGACGGCACGTTGCACTATGAGGAAGTGGGCGCCGTCCCGCAGACCTGGCAGGTGTTTTCGGCCGTCTATCACGGATTTGTGAAGCAGGCGGGCATCATTATCTTCATCCTGGTGGTGGGCGGCGTCTTCTGGCTGCTCAATGCCACCGGCGCCGTCGATGCCGGCATCCGCCGGCTGATAGCCGGTATCGGCAAGAAAGACAAACTGGTCCTGGTGGCCCTCACCGTGCTTTTCTCCCTGGCCGGGGCCGTCTTCGGGATGAGCGAGGAGACCATCCCCTTCGTGGGGATTGTTGTGCCGCTGGTGGTCTCCATGGGCTACGACGCCTTCATGGGGCTGCTGGTGGTGTATGTGGCCTCCAACATCGGCTTTTCCAGCGCCTTCCTGAACCCTTTCACCGTGGGTATCGCGCAAGGGATGGCCGACCTTCCGCCCTTCTCCGGCATGGGATACCGCATTTTCTGCTGGGGACTGCTCACCGTCCTCCTTTGTATCTTCGTGGTACTGTATGCCCGGAAGACCTGCCAGGGGCCGAAGCTGGAGAAGGCCGAACTGGAGAGCGCTCCGTTATCGGCCCGGCAGGGATGGATCCTGGCGGTCCTCTTTCTCACGGTGGTGGCCCTTGTGGTAGGCGTCACCTGCTGGGACTGGTATATGCCTGAGATCACGGGCCTGTTCCTGGCGATGGGCATCCTGTGCGGCATCATCGCCGGATTCCCGGCCAACCGCATTGCCGATGAAATCCTCGCCGGAGCCAAAGACATCCTTTCCGCGGCCCTCGTCGTGGGCTTTGCATCGGGAATCGTGGTAATCCTGCAGGAAGGAAAGGTAGTGGACAGTATCCTGCACGCCATGCAGGAAGGCCTGGACGGAACGGGAGAAATCACGTCCCTCACGGCCATGTACGGCATCCAGGCCGTCATTAACTTCCTGATTCCCAGCGCCACAGCCAAAGCGGCCATCACCATCCCCATCATGGCGCCATTCTCCGACCTTGTGGGTGTGTCCCGGCAAGCCATGGTCCTGGCTTTCCAGTTCGGCGACGGCTTCACCAATATGATTACCCCCACGTCGGGCGTGCTCATGGCAGCCCTGGCCATGGCCCGCGTCCCCTACGAGAAATGGGTCAAATGGATTTGGAAAATGGTCGTGGTCCTGCTGCTCCTGGGCTTCCTGCTGTTGCTACCCACGGTGCTACTTTCTCTGCGTGGCTTTTAAGACCGTCCCGCCCGTCAACTGGGGCGCTAGGGGCCCTTTTTGCCCCAGTTCACGTGCGCAACTCCTCTCACAGGGTCGGCTTCCAGCGGATTGTCCGGCCAGTGGTGCTTGGGGTAGCGGCGTCGAAGCTCCTTCCGCACCTCAAAGTATGTCCCATTCCAGAAGCTGGCCAGGTCGGAGGTGAGCTGAACGGGCTTGTAGCCGGGAGACAGGAGTTCCATCAATACCGGACGCCGGCCATCATCTACCCGAGGCGTGTCTGTGAGGCCGAAGCACTCCTGGAGGCGGACCCGCAGGACGGGCGCATCGGCCCCCTGGCGGTACTCCAGGCGGATGCGGCTTCCCGTGGGAACGGCAATGTGGGTGGGAGCAAGGCGGTCTACGGCCTGCTGCTGTTCATAGGAAAGCAAGCTCCACAGTACCTCGCAGAGGTTTATCTTTTTCATCTGGGCCACCATTGTGGCCTTGCCGATAAAAAGTGGAATCCACTCCCCGGCCCTTTGCAGCACTGCTTCCGTGGAGAGGTCCGGCAGTTCCAGCTCCGGATGCCAGGCAGCCACGGCGGCCACTCGCCGCTGGAGATGCTGCACATCGTCGGAAAAATCGAACATGGAAACCCCTTCCTTCTTCGCAGCCTCCACTATCACGGCAACCAGCTGGTCGCGGACACCTTCAGAAAGCGGACGGCTCTCCAGCAGAAGATTGCCGATTCTCAGTTCCCGACGGGCCACAGCGCATCCCTGGGCGTGGTCCCAAAGGACCGCATCCCGCTCCGTGGCAAGGCGCCGAAGGTCCTCCGGAGACACCGGGCTGGCCAGAAAGACCCGCCCCACACCGCCCGGACGGCTGGTCATCGAGGCCACGGCTATCCATTCTTCGGCCGCCAGGGGATCGGCCCCATCCACAGCCACCCTTTCCCCTCCGGAAAGCAGGAACTGCCCCACGCCTTCCTTCCAGGCTCTTCCTATCCGCTCGGGGTAGGCCGATGCCAGCAGCAGGCCCACGTCGTAGGGATGGGCATGGAGTGACTCCAGGCGGGGATTCCTCTCCTCCAGGAGGTCGGCGAGGCGTGCTGCCAGGTCTTTGAGTTGGGGGGTATCGGCCATCAGCTGCATCTGGGCCAGGCGCGGATGGCAAGGGAGGCGGTACATCTTTTTGCCGTGGGCGGTGATGGCGCCGCGGGCATCGATGGCGCCCAGGCTGCGCAGAAGTTTCTGAGCCTCAGCCACATGGGGCGGCGGCGGAGGCGTGAGCCAGGACAGCGTCTGTACATCACTTTCTCCCCAGGCGGCGGCATCCAGCACCAGGGAGGATAAATCGGCCGACAAAATCTCCGGGCTGCGGACCGGCGCCATCCGGGATTCCGTCCCCATGCTCCAGAGCCGATAACACACGCCAGGGGCCACGCGTCCCGCCCGTCCCGTCCTTTGATCGGCCATGTCCAGGCTTACGCGGACGGTCTCCAGGTGGCTGAGCCCGCTCCTGGCATCGACGACCAGCGTCTTGTACAGGCCGCCGTCCACCACCACGCGCACGCCCTCAATGGTGAGGGAAGTCTCGGCGATGGGCGTTGCCAGCACCACCTTCCTTTCGCCGGGAGCACTGGGGGCGATGGCCGATTTCTGCTGCGCGTTGGAAAGCATCCCGTACAAGGGGCAGATGTGCGTATCTCCCAGGGCCGATCCCAAAAGGTCGGCGCAGCGACGGATCTCGCCCTCTCCGGGAAGGAAGGCCAGGATGTCGCCGGACTCCTTCCTGTGGGCCTCCAGGACGGTGCGCGCCACCAGTTCCGCCACATTCTCCGGAGTGGCCTCCTGTGCACTGCGGCGGATTTCGACGGGAAACATCCTTCCTTCGCTCTTCACCACGGGAGCGTCCAGCGCCTGGGAAAGGGCCGCCGTATCAATGGTGGCCGACATGACGACGATGCGGAGGTCCTCCCGCAGGAGCGACTGTGTCTGACGGGTAAGGGCCAGGGCTTCGTCGCTGTTCAGGCTGCGCTCGTGGAATTCGTCAAAGATGACGACGGCCACGCCCTCCAGGGCGGGGTCGTCTATGAGCATGCGTGTAAGGATGCCCTCTGTGAGAACTTCGATGCGGGTTTCCCGCGACACCCTGGTCTCGTGGCGGATGCGGTAGCCGACGGTTTTTCCCACGGGTTCTCCCCGCATCCAGGCCATCCTTTCGGCAATCTGGCGGGCGGCTACCCGCCGGGGTTCCAGCATGAGGATTTTCCCCTGCGGAAAGGCTTCCAGGATGGCCAGGGGAAGGACGGTGGACTTACCCGCGCCGGGCGGGGCCGTCACGATGAGGCGGTTCTGCCGGGCCAGGATGCGTTTTGTCCTCTCTATCATCTAATCCTGCTTGATCCAGGTGACACTCTCGCTGAAGCCCATGAGCGTCCCGCGGATGATGAGGATTCCGGGCTTCTCGAACCGGGCCGTCATTTTGGCCGATATACCGCGGTTGGGGTCGTAAATCTTGGTCCCGGACCACTGCTGCTTTTTGGCATCGTACTGCAGGCCGGAGAAGAGGACGATTTTGTCCAGCGGCGTGCTGCGAAGTTCCTTTTTGGGGTTCTTGACGTCGGTGCGCACCTTCCCGTCGGCATAGTAAGAACTGGCCAGCCAGCACGGGCGCCCCTCATAGGTCCCGTCTGCCAGCTTGACTACCTTCACCTTATAAGCGTCCTCTCCGGACCCGTAGAGGTAAGTGCCGACGATCTGGTCGGCCTTGCCGTTCTGGCCAAGGGCCGACAAGGAAAGAAGCAGTGCTATGAGCGCAAAGAGGATTCTCTTCATGGCGGGCGGGTTTTGTGCTGGCTAAGTTAAGAAGAATAATTTGAATTGGAAAGTGCTCTCGCGTAAACGCCTCATTATCAATGTTGTTTTGAAATTTCTTGATCCTATTCGGTATCAAGAAATTCTACAACAGTATTGACAATCAAAAAGTTACACGAGTGCACTTTCCAAACCCTTCAGCGCCGACGCTTGACAGTATGTTTTAGTTTGCCCACGATGAAGTGGCGAGAGCAACTGAAGTAATGATTCTAAAATAGGCTTATTATCTTGCGCTTTTCATATCACAGAAAAGTGTTATATTTGTCAAATAACCATCCTGCTATCGCTGCTCACCATGAAAGCGAGGTATTACATACTGGGCGCGCTGGCCCTGGCGGCCACCGCCTGCCTGCGGGACCCCGATGCTCCCAATAATCATCCCGCGCTTACGATCTCTGTGGACGAGTCATCCCTCACCCGCGTTTCCATGCGGGTGGAGGGCTCCTTCGGCGTCAATTTATCAGACATCACCTTTTACGGTGTAGAACTATCCGAGGAGACTCCGTTTGAAAAAGGGGAATCATATCCTACATTTTCACCGGATGTATTCTCTCCAGGGAACTATTCGTTGGAATTGACTGGGCTCAGCGCCAATACGACTTATTATTTGCGAACTGTCATCAGTAATGGTTACAGCATTTTGTACTCCCCCACAATTACTCAGAAGACTCCCGAAACCTCCCTAGCAACTCTTTCTGATGTCAGCCTGAAGAACAACATCAATCTGGAGGCTGTTATCGTGGATAATGGAGGGCGTAGAATAGAAGATGCAGGATTTGTATGGGGGGACACGAATGATCCAAAAGTTATCAGAAGAGCAAAGCGGATATCAGGCACGCTGAGCAGAGACAGTAAGTCCATTACCCTGCCGCTCAGCACTATTGAGGCCGGAACGCATTATGTCCTGGCTTATCTGGAAGATGATAGGGGCGGTACCGCTTACAGCCGTAATCCTTTCGAGGTGAACATAACACGTGAGGATGAATGTATCATCCAAGATTATTATTTTAACGAATACCTGCGTGACCATTATGACCAGAATGGAGATGGTAAAATTTCCTATGGAGAATTGAAAGTCATTACTTCCATTGAAATTGAAACGGATAACATTTCCTCTATCGGTGAAATTGAGGAAATGCCCGCACTCTCGTCCCTCATAGCGGCAGGATCTTCGCCCAATAAAGGACAACTCACATCCTTACCCACAAGAAATAACGCTAATCTGGCTTTACTGGACTGCCAAAACAACAACATCACTTCCCTGGACCTCGCCGGCAACAAGGAACTGGAGTACCTGAACTGTTCCGGGAACTCCCTCACGGCACTTTCCGTGGCCAACAACTCCGGTGTGACCGTTTTGGATGTCAGCAAAAATGCCCTTACTGAACTGGACGTTACGAGCCTCATCGCATTGAATGAGCTTTGTTGCCAAGGCAACTCGATAGAAAAGTTGGATTTGCATGACAACTCATCATTAACTAAGCTCAATTGTCAGGACAATCCACTGGACACGCTCATCATTTCTGCAAAGCAGGTTTTCGAGTCCCTGATTTTTCCGGAGAGCACAAAAGTTGTGTATGTAGAGGAGTTGAACGGTGAGTTCTTGACTTTTAAATCGGAAGGGACAACCACTATTTCATTAACCAATTACGAAGATAATACCCCGGTATTGTATTATTCCCTGGACGGAATAAACTGGAATCAATGGGACTACACCGAAATCACTTTCACTCGCAATACTCCCCTATACTTGTATGGTGACAATCCGGGCGGATTCAGTACAAGTTACTCAAAATACAGCAACTTCACTTCGTCGGGAGATAATTTTTCCGTCCTGGGAAGTGTCATGCTGCTGTTGGGTCGGGATACTATAATAGAGGAGATTCCCTCCAATTACTGCTTCACGCGCCTATTCAATGAATGCACAGGCCTTATTTCTGCGCCCAAACTGCCGGCCCAAGCACTTACCCCCTACTGTTACTATTCCATGTTTTCCGGCTGCACCGGTTTGGTTACTGCGCCTGAATTACCCGCAATGACCTTGGCCAGAAGGTGCTATCTCCAAATGTTTGACGGCTGTTCAAGCATTGTCAACGCTCCAGGGCTACCTGCAGTAACAATGGCCGAAGGATGCTACCAAATGATGTTCCACAATTGCACCAGTTTGGTGGCAGCACCCATGCTCCCTGCAGAATCATTGGCCGTCAGATGTTATTACGGGATGTTCTATGAGTGCTCCCAACTTCTTTCCGCGCCGGCACTCCCCGCCACCACTTTGGCCGAGGCGTGTTATTACGCGATGTTCGATGGCTGCACGGCTTTGAAGACCGCACCGGATCTTCCGGCAACCTCCTTGGCAGATGAATGTTATTCGATGATGTTCTATGAGTGCTCCCAACTTCTTTCCGCGCCGGCACTCCCCGCCACCACTTTGGCCGAGAGGTGTTATTACGCGATGTTCGATGGCTGCACGGCTTTGAAGACCGCACCGGATCTTCCGGCAACCTCCTTGGCAGATGAATGTTATTCGATGATGTTTTATCGCAGCGCTGTGACTGCAGCCCCAGAGTTGCCAGCTTCCACCATGGCAAAAAAAAGTTACTACGGGATGTTTGCTGGTTCCCCGATTACCACATCTCCGGACCTGCCTGCTACAACACTGGCAGATTCCTGCTACGTCTTTATGTTCTCCAATTGTTCAAAATTAACGACAGCCCCAAAAGAATTACCCGCCACAATACTGGCTCCTTCATGTTATCTGGGGATGTTTTACTTCTGTCTGAATTTAAAGAGAGCACCTGATTTACCCGCTCCGACCCTTGTCGATAAATGCTATAAGCAGATGTTTAACTTCTGCATAAACATATCTGCTATCAAATGCCTTGCTACGGACATCAGCGCTCCTGATTGCACTGATAGATGGGTGGAAACAACATCTGGAACAGGCTCTTTTGTTAAAGCGGCCGAGATGGCTGATTGGAAAAGGAGTAATGACGGTATCCCTTCTGACTGGTCGGTTTTCGATGATGTTGAGATGACCTCCACTCCAACAAGGTACTTGACTTTCACATCAGAAGGCTCAACCACCATTTCAATGAAGAGGGAAGGCGGAAAAGCTCCGATTCTTTATTATTCTACGGACGCCATCAATTGGTCCCAATGGTTTTTTGAGGAACTTACATTTAACCAGGGTCTTCCGCTATACCTCTGTGGTAATAACCCTGAAGGATTAGGCTCAGGCTATTATTACGATTATACCACATACTGCTATTTTAAATCTTCCGGTAATAACTTTTCTGTCGAGGGGGACATTATGTCATTATTGGATTGTGAGTCAGAAATGACCGTCATTCCATCGGCATTTTGCTTTACACGCCTGTTCAGTGGCTGTAGCAATCTTAAATCCGGCCCAAGGCTTTCGGCAACCACTTTGACAAAAGGATGCTATTACCTGATGTTCAATAACTGTGAGAGTCTAACCCAGGCTCCGGAATTACCTGCAACTGTTTTGGCCGAATCTTGCTACGATTCCATGTTCCGATACTGCAGGAGCTTAACATCTGCACCATTTTTACCCGCAACAGAGTTAGCCCAATCCTGTTATCAAGGAATGTTTAAAGGATGCAGGAGTTTGATAACTCCACCGATATTACCTGCCTCCGACTTGAAAGAAAGCTGTTACCTGCAAATGTTTACCGGATGCGTCAGTTTATCCAAGGCGCCCGATCTGCCCGCAACTGTTTTGGCCGAATCCTGCTATCAAGAGATGTTTTCAGAATGCACCAGCTTGACTACGCCTCCAGTATTACCGGCAAATAGCATGGCAATAAGATGTTACAAGCAAATGTTTGATGGCTGCACCAGTTTATCTACGACGCCAGAGTTACCAGCGACATCTTTAAATACGTCATGTTATGACAGTATGTTTTTCGGATGCACAAGTTTGACAACGGCGCCTGAACTACCCGCTACTGAACTTAATGAGTTATGTTACAATTCGATGTTCTATGGATGCACAAGTTTAGTCCATGCGCCAGAATTACCCGCGATTACTTTGAGAGGGTTATGTTATAATGGAATGTTCTACGGGTGCACAAGTTTGACAAAGGCGCCTGAATTACCCGCGACTACTTTGGCACAGGAATGCTATAACAAAATGTTCTCGAATTGTACCAATTTAGAAACAGCACCGGAACTACCCGCAACAACAATGTATTATTATTGCTACTATCGTATGTTTTCCGGGTGTACAAGCTTGACAACGGCACCTGAATTACCCGCTACTGAACTTTATGAGTCATGTTACAATTCGATGTTCTATGGATGCACAAGTTTAGTCCATGCGCCAGAATTACCCGCAACCCAATTGGCATCTAGCTGTTATTCGGGGATGTTCTCGGGCTGCACTAGTCTAACTGCCGCGCCGGAACTACCTGCTGAAACATTGGAATATTCTTGCTATAGTAGCATGTTCTCCGGTTGTACTAACCTTAATTATGTCAAATGTTTGGGAAGGAATATCAACAAGAGTTATTGTACCTCCAGCTGGTTGAACAACGTGTCTGCTGAAGGCGTTTTCGTAAAGGCCCAGGGGATGGAGGATTGGAGCTCTGGCGCCAGTGGCATCCCTGAGGGATGGACAGTGATGGATGCCGATTAGCGGTACACCAGCTAGTCAGTTTCATGCAGCACAATCAAGAATATTTGCGAAGGAGGGATAAGTGACTCATTGTTAATCACTTAAGTTTTTTTCTTGATCCCAAATGGTATCAAGAAAATTCACAACAGTGCTGATACTGAAGAAGTTACGAGCGAGTGCAAAAATCCCAGAAGCGACGGTGAGAATTATTTTGTCAAGCGGACGATTCCTTCAACCGCTTCCCCGTTGACCTTGAATCCCGTGTAAGTATCGGGACTCCCGTCCTTATCCCAGCGGAAAGCGTGCTGTAGGCGGATGGTATCCTGGCTGCCGTCGGGCCAGGTAATGCATAAATCTGTATCCCAAGTGTCCGTCCCATCCAGTTCTCCGAACCGGAGAATGACTTCCTCGGACAGTGTATACCAGGAGGGATAGATATAAAATCCGCTCAGGATAGCCAGGTATTCCTTCGTTCTCTCATTCGGCCACTGGAATTCCTTCCCGTCAAAGGTGGCGGAGAACGGAGTCTTCAGCCAGTTACCGGGCGTACTCTCGTCGAAAAGGTTGTTCCCATCGGCGTCGGTTACCACCATCACGTAATCCACAGGCATGATATCCCAAATCATTCCGCTTTTAGGACTATAGCTTTTCTTGCTCTTAAAAGCTTCGAAAGGGTCCTCTAGCCATGGTTGCCCTTTCTCGCACGAGGCCAGCGTCAAAACGGCGGTAAGTATCCAAAGAATCTTCTTCATGGCGTGTTATGTATGATAGACAAAGATAGCGAAAAAATGGAATGATTATTACCACCCATTGCGCTTTTCCGTAAACGTCTCATTATCAATGTTGTTCGGAAATTTCTTGATCCCATTTGGTATCAAGAAAAATTGAAACAGTGCTGATAGTGAGGAGGTTACAAAGAAGCGCGAGTGGGCACTCAAGCAAGCTTGGTGCCCACACGCACGTCAAAAGCCACCGTCGGTGGACCGTGGCATTTGCGCCTTTTGTGATTCCGTTGGGATTCGAACCCAAGACCCACAGCTTAGAAGGCTGTTGCTCTATCCAGCTGAGCTACGGAACCATCCTCAATGGGAGTGCAAAGTTAGTGAAATTTGCGTACATTTGCAATCATGAAAACGAACTTGAAACGGACGCTGGTGGCACTCATCCCCCTGGGAGTGCTGGTAGTGCTGCTGGCGCTGGACATTTCCATCTTCGGGGCCGATTCCATCCTGGGCGCGTCGCAAGTGGCGCTGCTCACGGCGGCGGGAGTGGCGGTGTGGCTGGGGATGTGGCTGTACAAGATTCCCTGGAGCCGGTTCGAGCAGGAGATTGCCGGTAACGTGGGCAACGTGGCATCGGCCATCCTTATCCTGCTGCTGATTGGCGCCATCTCCGGCACGTGGACCATGAGCGGCGTGGTGCCGTCCTTCATCTATTACGGGATCCGCATCATCAGCCCTAAGGTGTTCCTGCTCACGGCCTGCGTGCTGTGCGCGGTGGTTTCTGTGACCACGGGTTCCTCCTGGACCACCATCGCCACCGTGGGCGTGGCGCTGCTGGGCATCGGCCGGGCCGAAGGATTTTCAGACGCCATGACGGCCGGCGCCATCATCTCCGGCGCATATTTCGGAGACAAAATTTCGCCCCTGTCCGACACCACCGTGCTGGCCTCGTCCATCAACCGGGTAGAGCTATTCCGGCATATCCACTATATGTATTACACCACCGTGCCGTCGTTTGTGATCACGCTCATCGTCTTCACGGTGCTGGGACTTACCCACGGCGGAGCACCGGATATGCCGATGGAAGTGTACACCGCCACCCTGGCCGATACCTTCCGCATCACCCCCTGGCTGATGCTGGTGCCGGCCTTCACCATTTTCCTCATCTGGAAGAAGCTGCCGGCCATCATGGTGCTGGCGCTGTCCACGGTGGCAGCGGCGGCCGCCGCGCTGGTTTTCCAGCCCGAAATCGTGCGTTCCATCGGCCTGAACGTCACTGACGGCCCGGCGACGCGCGTATTCTTTGCCGGAACGGTGGAAATGATCTACAACTCCGTGAACCTGGAGACGGGCGTTCCGGCGGTGAACCAGCTGGTGGCCACCCGCGGCATGCTGGGCATGCTCAACACCATCTTCCTCATCATCTGCGCCATGTGCTTCGGCGCCGCCATGCAGGGAAGCGGCATGATCACCGACCTTTCCCGCATCCTGCAACCCTTCACCCGCACCCGCACCGGCCTGGTGGGCTCCACCGTCATTACCGGCACGGCCCTCAACGGCATCGTTTCGGACCAGTACCTGGCCATCATCCTCACGTCCAATATTTATCGGCCCACCTATGAAAAGGAAGGCTACGAGAACCGCCTGCTGTCCCGCAGCGTGGAGGACTCGGCCACCGTCACCTCTCCCCTGTTCCCGTGGTCCAGCTGCGGCATGACGCAGGCCACCATCCTCAGCGTGCCCACCCTGGTGTACGCGCCCTTCTGCCTGTTCAACATCCTTTCGCCCGTCATGTCGGTGCTGGTGGCGGCCATTACACGGCGGAAAGTGGATAGGAATCCATAGTTTTTTTGTATCTTTGCGTAGATAACACTATTACTATGACTTTTACCATGATCATCGAGCTGCTCATCGTGCTGGCGGCTCTCTATGTGGGTTCCCGTTACGGGTCTCTGGCGCTGGGCGCCATTTCCGGCATCGGCCTGGCTATCCTGGTCTTCGGCTTCGGCCTCAAGCCCGGCACGCCGCCCACGGACGTCATCTATATTATCATCGCCGCCGTCACCTGCGCGGGTACCCTGCAGGCCTCGGGTGGTATGGACTGGATGATCCAGATTGCCGAAAAGATGCTGCGCAAGCATCCGGACCACATCACCTTCCTGGGTCCCCTGGTGACGTTCTTCCTCACGGTGCTGGTGGGTACGGGCCACGTGGTGTACACCATCATGCCCATCATCTGCGACATCGCCCTCAAAAAGAATATCCGTCCGGAGCGTCCCTGCGGCGTATCTTCCGTGGCCTCGCAGGTGGGTATCACCTGCTCTCCCATCGCCGCGGCCGTGGTGGCCTTCGTGACCATCTCCAACGCCAACGGCTACATGGTGAGCATCCCGCAGGTGCTCATGGTCACCATCCCGGCCTGCCTCATCGGCCTCATGTGCGCCGCCACTGCCTCTTACAAAAGGGGTAAGGACCTGGACAAGGATCCCGAATTCCTCCGCAGGAAGTCGGACCCCGAGATGTTCCAGTACATGTACGGCAACAGCGCCACCACGCTGGACAAGGTCATCACCAAGGAAGCCAAGGCATCCGTGTTCGTCTTCCTGGGCGCCCTGGTGGTCATCGTGGGCTTCGCCTTCTGCCAGATGATCCACGTGGCCGATGGCAACACCCTGGCCAAGGCCATCAACCTGCCCAAGATGAATATCTGCATCCAGATTATCATGCTGGCCGCAGCAGCCGCCAATATCATGTTCTGCAAGGCCCAGCCCAAAAAGGCCGTGGCCGGCGCCGTGTGGCAAAGCGGCATGGTGGCCGTGGTGGCCATCTACGGTATCGCCTGGCTGGCCGATACTTACTTCGGCAACTACATGGACCAGATGAAGCTGATGCTCACCGACCTGGTGACCAACTACCCCTGGAGCATCGCCTTTGTGTTCTTCCTGGTGAGCGTGCTCATCAACTCCCAGGGCGCCGTGGTGGTAGCCATGCTGCCCCTGGCCTATGAACTGGGCATCGCCGGACCCGTGCTGCTGGGCGTCCTTCCCAGCGTGTACGGTTACTTCTTCATCCCCAACTACCCTTCCGACATCGCCACAGTGAACTTCGACCGCAGCGGCACCACGGTGATCGGCAAATACCTCCTGAACCACAGCTTCATGATGCCGGGACTCATCTGCGTGTTTGTCTCCACCATTGTGGGGTATTTGATTACCAACGTACTCTTCGCCGGCTACTTCGCCAGCTTCATACAGTAAACGGGTGATGATAGCCTTCTTCACTTCCTTCTCAAAACGGTTGATACCGAACAGGGCAATCAGGTAACCTGCACATGATTCCTTACTTCGACACGTTGGTGCCTATGCTGAAGACTTTCGACGGACAGTGCGATTTAGGCATCGATGTCCTCGAGTGCACGCTCGTAACTATCTGATTATCAATAAATTTATGAATTTTCTTGATCCCGTTTGGTATCAAGAAAAAAACTTATACTGTTGATAATGAGCCGCTTATCCCCACTTCGCAAAAACCTCGTCCTATGGACTACCCTTCGTTTCTCAATAATCAACAAAAATTATTTTGCAGGAAAAAACCTTCAAAACATTAAAATCTTGACGAGTAACCGCTAAAACAACACTTTCTTTTGCAGGGTTATAGGATTTCTCATGGCGTTTTTCGTGTTTTGTGGAAAAAAAGACCATGGAAAACGAAGAGATCAAAATAGGAAAATATGCCGACATCCTCATGGATCGCTGGTTCAAGAGGACCTTCGGCCGGGAACAGGCCAAGCGCCTGATGCAACTGTTCTTGCAGACTTTGATCCCCGACCGTGAGATTGCCGAAATCAGCTACGGCCGTCAGGAACACGTGAACCCAATGGCCGATGGAAAAGACATCCGGCTGGACGTACAGTGCCGTGACTCGAATGGGAACCTGTTTATAGTAGAGGTACAGCTTGTCCACCAGGATACGTTCTTCGAGCGGGCTGTTTACAATTCATCACTGGTCATCCAGGAGCAGTTGCCGGTAGGGTCTAAGGACTGGAACTTCGCACCTGTCTATTTCATCGGCGTGCTCAACTTCTCTATGCACAAGGATACGGACCAGGTCCTGTTCCGGTACCGTTTGCGTGAGGACAGCACAGGGGATGTGATGACCGACCGCATCCAGTTCCTTTTCCTGGAAATCCCCAACTGTACCAAAGCACTGACGGACGATGCGCAGGTACTGGACAACCTCTGCTATGCGCTGGGAAACATCTCCCGGCTACAGGAGCAGCCAGCCGCCATGCAGGGCGAACTATTTGATTTGTTGTTTAATTCGGCGGAAATCACTAACTTCGCTCCCAGAGAACGCAACGAATACCTATCCGACATGCTCACCATCCGAGACAGAGTGAACCAGCTGGCCAGCGCCGAGCGACGTGGCCGTGAAGAGGGTATGGCAGAGGGTATGGAGCAAGGAATGGAGAAAGGAATGGAGAAAGGGATGGAGAATAAGGCGATAGAAGTGGCCAAAGCCATGCTTGCCGACAAAGTGGCTCCGGAGATTGTGGCCAAATATACCTCTCTTCCACTGGAACAGATTCTGGAATTACAGTAAACGGACTTGCATAAAAAAATGAGCCGACCTGAGAGGGCCGGCTCAATTCTATAAAGGGTTGGAAACTCGCTAGAAGAGGAATCCGATCTTAAGTTGCGGTGCAGCGAACACGCCAAAGAAGTGCGTGTCGGCGGCAGCCAGCGACAGACCTTCCTGAGGGCGATAGGCCACTACGCCATAGGTATAGCGGAACGGCTCTACGGATGCGCCCACAAAGAAGTTGCGGCCGAAGTAGTAGTCTACTCCGAAAAGGACGCCGGAAGCCAGGGTGTATGCCTCAGCGGTGCTGCGGCCCATGGATTCAAAGTCCTGCTCACGAAGAGAGGCGGCGGCGTAGGATGCCTGGAAGCGCAGGCCCAGGTAAGGGCGCAGGCAGGGGGCATTCTGGATGCGGAAGTAGTAGCTACTTGCAATGTATACCGTGTAATTCAGCTTGTGCTGCATGTTGACGGCATCGTACGTAGGGATTTCTCCCATTTCGTACTCAGAACCGCTTTCACTGCTGCCACCCTTCGTAGAATGGGGATCAAGTCCTTCGCTGGACGAAGGGATGTCAGCAACCTGAGGCGTAGTGGAATAAGTTCCAGGCACCATGGCGCGGGGAGGAACGTTCCAGCCCGACACGGAGCCGCCTAAATCGAGTTTCCAGCGGTCGCAGAAGATCAAGCTACCTTCGATACCGAGGCCCAGCGCCTTGTCCGTCCAGTCGACGGACAAGGGCATGGCCTGGTAAGAAGTCAGCATCCCCGATTGGGCGTTCAAGCTGAGATGGCTGTTGCTGCCGGCAGTCACGGCCACACCCACGCGGACGGGGGAGATACGGCCTTTCTGTTCCTGAGCAAGGGCGTTGAGGCCCAGTGCCATCAGAGCGACGATTGTTATGATGCTTTTGACTTTCATTGATTACTGGTTCTGTAGGGTTTTACAGACTTTTCTTTGTTAGCGGTTTCTTATTCGACGGCAGTGGAAAGGTCAATGCCGAAGAGTTCCTCGATGAGGGCCTCGTAACGGGCAGCGATTTCCTCGAGAACAGCGATTCTCTTGAGCAGGAGGTCGTAATCCATGTACTTCTTATCCAGCCAGGTGTTGGCCTCGTCTACGACAGCATTGTACGCATTGATGGTGGCGTCAATCTCGCCCTCGAGATAAGCAAGGTACTCCTCGCATTCGGCGATGTATTCCTGGACAGACTCGCAATAGTAGTAAGGGTGTTCTTCAAGACCATATTCCTCAATCAGTTCATCAAGGTCCTCATCATAGAAGTAGACCCAGTCGGTGAGGCTGTACTCAAGACCCTGGTAATAGGCCTTGGCGTCGAGATAGGCCCAGTGAGCGTCAATTTCGGCCTTTTCGGCTTCGTTGACGGCATCGTACAGTTCCTGTTTCTCGGCAACATAGCTTGCATAAGCGGGCTTCCAGCTATCCATCAACTGGAGCATCTCACGAACACCTTCGATCTCCTCGAAGACAGGTTCCATTGCCTCGTCGATTTCGGCCTGTTCTTCTGCAACAGCCTCGGGCATGTTGTCAATCTCTTCCTGGAGCTGGGCAACAATGTAGGAGTTGGAATAAGTAGGATCCACAGCAATAGTAACGCCATCCTCTTCATAGACAGGCTCCCAAACGCCGGGTTCAACCTCTTCCCACAAAGTATAGTAATAGGTCCATCTAGGAACGATAGTATTATCGTCCCAGTCATAACCATCATAGAACATGGTATTGGGCTCTACATCATAAGCGGCACGCTGGTAATTAAAGGCACCGTCATATCCATCTTTGTTCCTATATACAGTGTAATAGAGGAAGTTAAGGTTATTGATAGCAACCATAGCGGCACCGGGAACATAGTCATCAAGATCAGGATCATAATACCACCAAGGACCAAGAGCATTAATAGCATCACCAGTTTCCTTATAAGCGGCATAGAGCAGCTCGAAGTTAGGATCGTCTTCATAGGCAACGCCTTCCTGCTCCAGGGCTTCGAAAGCAGCGGCAAGGGCTTCTTCATCGGCAGCAAGCTTGTTGAACCAATAGAGGGTATCGCCAGCGGCCAGAGCTTCAGCTTCGATGACAAGAGGATCGACAACGTAAGCCTTCAGGTCGGCGGCAATCTCCTTGGCCTCATCCATAGCTTCCTTGGCTTTCTCCACGGGCTCCTTAGCCTTATCGTCAGCGGCTTTAGCCTCATCGTAAGTTTTCTTGGCGGTAGCGAGGGCGGTGTCGGCAGTCTTGAGTTCAGACTCGGCGGTATCCAGGGCCGTCTTGGCATTATCCAGGAGTTCCTTGTTAGTGGCAGAAGGATCGGCTGTATAAGCTACATTGGCATCACGCCATGCGGCTAACTTGGCGTCGTAGGTTCCCTTCTTGGCTTCCTGATCTGCTACAGCATCATTGTAAGCGCCGGTGGCAGTTACGAGAGCGGCGGCGGTACCGCCATCGTCGTAGGTCTTCTTGGCGGTGTTATAAGCAGCCTCTTTCTCGGCAGCGGCAAGATCGGCCTTGTAAATCTGCTCGTCGGTGGGAACCTTGGATTCGGCCTCATCAAGGTCGGCCTTGGCTACGGAATAATTGGCATAGGCTTCGGCAAGGTTGTCCTTGTCGTTATAAACATTCTCGAAATACGTACGCTTAATGTCGTAGTTAACGATCATGTAATCCCTATATTCATTGCGAGCGTCATAATAAGACTCTACAGCCTCATTGTAGCTGTCGAAAGCCATAACGAGGGCTTCTTCGGCAAGCTGTACTTCGGTAGCACGGAGTTCAACGTACTCCTTCTGGACATCCAGGGTCTCGTTGATCATCTCGATCTGCTCTTCATTCTGGGCAATCGTGGCTTCGCCCCATTCAGCGATGACTTCCTTGGCAGCGTTGACAATTTCCTTGAGGGCAGCGGCATGTTCATCCAGAACAGCGTTGATGTTTTCTACGTGGATGGCAGCAGCGCTAATCTTGTACTGATTAATAAGCTGGCCACGGGTAGGATTGAAAATACCGTTCTCGAAGTCGATTTCATAGAGAACAGGGGTAGAAAGATATTCCTCGTATTTGTACAGAGGGACAAATTCTTCTTCACCACTTTCTTCGTCAATTTTCCAATAACCGTAGACGGTGGCGGGCTCATCCAGAAAGCCTTCGTTCTCGGCATAGGGTACTGGAACAACAGCGAATCCGGGAACAGTGCCCATTGCCGCGATCATATCGAGATAGTTGATGAAAGCATCATCCCATGCATCCTCATTATCTTCGTTATAATAGAAGGAAGCTTTTTCGTCGGTATAGTTCCAGAAGGCATCCTGAGCGGCATCGAGAGCGTCAAAGGCTTCACCCCAAGCGGTGAGTTTCTCATTGAGCACATCATAGGCTTCGGCCAGTTCAGCTTCAATTTCCTCTGCGGTCTTGGTCTGGAACTGCTCGAGATAGGCTTCCAGGGCAGCAACCTGATTGTAGGTCATGACGAGGTCATTGTAATCATCCTCGATGAGATCCAGTTCGTCATAAACGCCATTGATGTAGCCGTCAATTGCAAGTTCCATATCGATGGCTTCCTTCTGGAGCTCGACGAGGACCTGGCAGATCTCGAAGTACTGCATGATGTATGCACGCATATCCTCGGCTTTGTCGGCCTCGGCCTTGGCCATGTATTCTTCCATAGCCTGCTGGGCCTCCAGGAGTTCCTTCTGGGCGTTGATGGCCTGGACCTGGGCGGCGGCCTTGAGCTGGTTCAGCTCATTGACCCAACGCTGGATCTCAGCCTCTGCTTCGGCCTTGGCGACCTTCACCTGTTCCAGGAGGATTTCGAGCTCGGCCTGCTTCTTCTGGAGCTCAACCTTTTCTTCGTCCACCTTTACCATCTGGAGCTTCACTTCCACACCAAGGAGTTCGGCGCGGACTTCTTCATACTGGGCCTGGGCCTTTACCAGGGCGGCGTTAGCCTTGGCAAGTTCGGCCTGGGCTTCCTTCAGTTTAGCCTCGGCGGCGGCCAGAGTGGTCTGGGCGGCTGCCTGAGCTTCCAGGAGCTTAGCCTGAGCGTTGAGCTCATTGGCCTTTGCATTACGGACCTGCGTCACGGAAGGGGATTCCTCATTCTTGAGGCAGCCTACCAGGCACAGAGCCCCGCACAGAAGTGCGACAAAATAACGTTTGTGTAGCATAATAATTAAGGTAAAAATTAATTGTTAGTGATTTGTTTTAGGGTCTTGTATTCACAAAGAGGCACAGTTTCCCACCGTCGCGGGAGGCGCGCCCCAGTTAATTTATTGTCTTAATTCGTTGGTTTTCAGGTCTTTAAGGTTCTACAGTTAAATATTGATACACCAATAGTTTTAGCAAATATACACTTTTTTTACCAAACGCAAAAAAATTTTTTCAATAAAAATATATTGTGTATCTTTGCGTAGAACAAAGGTCTGTATTCATAAATTTATTTAATAATTACCGTCGATTCGCGTATGAATTGCCGGGGGTTTTTATTATCTGAACATTTATGAAAAAACTACTGTCAGTATTAACCCTTCTCCTTCCTCTGGTTGCCTTCGCACAAACGAAGGAGGCCACCATGGTACGTGAAGGAGACCAAATGAAAGTATCGGCCGACTTCCTGCTGGACAAGGCCATGCTCAAAGGCATCAAAGCCTTTATCCTCACTCCCCAGATCACCGACGGAGAGAGCGTCGTGAAGCTCAAACCCATCGGCATGTACACCAAGCAGAAGTTCTATCCCTACCTGGAGCCCTACGGCTTTAATGGCAGCGCCGGAGAACTGAGCTATTCCAAGGACCAGCTCCCCACGGTTGTCCGCTACAACACCTCCGTTCCCTACGAGCGCTGGATGGACGGCGCCGAGCTACAGCTGGTGCATGAGTACGAAGGCTGCTGCGGAGACAGCGGCGTAGAGGCTGTGGATTCCCTCAGCACCTACAACGAGGCTCCCATCCAGTATGCCGCTTCGTATCGGCCCGTAGCCCGCGAGCTCACCCTCAAGAGCGCCACCATGGGCGGTTCCGCCACCATCGACTTCCCGGTGAACAGCACCAAGCTTAGCGAGAACTACCACAACAACGCCGCCGAACTGGACAAGATCTCCCAGACCATCGAGGCCCTTACCAACAACGACGACATCGTGCTGCAGTCTGTGGTGATTGTGGCCCAGTCCTCCCCCGAAGGCAAGTACGAGGTGAACGAGCGCCTGGCCAACGAGCGCGCAAAGGCCGTCCTGGATTACGTGAAGGCCCGCGTGGAACTTCCCGATGAACTCATCCGCGCAGAAGGCGTGGCCGAAGACTGGGTGGGCACCCGCAAGTTCGTGGAAGACTCCGAGCTCAAGAACAAGGACCAGATCATCGCCATCATCGAAAACGACGAACTGGCACCCGACGTGAAGGAACAGCGCATCCGCAGCCGTTACAGCTCTGCATGGAACTCCCTGATGAAGGACAGCTTCCCGTACCTGCGCCGCACGTACTATAAGATTGACTTCATGGCCGTAGATGTAGAGTCCGGCAACACGCAGCTCGACCTTGCCAACAAGGCCATGGCCGCCGGCAACTACGGCACCGCCGCAGAGCACCTGGCCAAGGCCGGAGACAGCGCCGAGGCCGAATATGCCCGCGGTACCTACTTCGCCAACCAGGGCAACTACCAGGAAGCCGCCCTGCACTACCAGAAGGCTGCCGACGGCGGTATCGAAGCCGCCCAGGCCCTGGCCGACGAGCTCAACCGCGTCAACTACATGAAACCCGCGAAGTAATCCTTACTCCGCTGCAAATGAATAGGCCGACTCGCATTGAGTTGGCCTATTTTTTACCCCCTCTCCCCCGGTTAAAGCACACTTTCAGCCTCTGAACCCCGGTCACCGTGCTTCTATGTTGTATTCCAAAAATATTTGATACAATCTTTCTTCTATTTCAGCACATTTCGTGTTTTGGGTTGTTTTAGGTACATAGGACGTTAGGTCGATTGCATGTC
>Ga0310690_10001018_pt1 | contig 52938 bp, 44 predicted proteins | sample AusTroGonzalo_MG_2_FD_207661 | JGI IMG/M metagenome (GOLD analysis project Ga0310690, IMG submission 207661) | Bovine rumen microbial communities from tropical cattle in Woodstock, Queensland, Australia - Gonzalo_04 (v2) (version 2) | ecosystem: Host-associated > Mammals > Digestive system >... | reverse complement strand
TGTCGGTTGGCTGAGCACCCTTGTTTAACCAATCAAGAGCTTTGTCAAAATTCAAATTGATCTCAGCTGGAACTGTTACAGGATTGTAAGTTCCGATTTTTTCAATAAATCTACCATCACGAGGTGCACGACCGTCTGCAATTACAATGTGATAGAAAGGCTGACCCTTTTTACCATGTCTCTGTAATCTGATTTTTGCTGGCATAAAATTACTTTTTTAATTGATTTATAATTAGTTAACTTAAACCTACCCGAGGTTTGCGGGTGCAAAAGTACAAAATTTTTCAACACCATCAACATTTTTCGAAAAATATTTTTCTAAACTTCTGATTTTCAAATCATTGTAAAAATTTTAAAATTAATCATCAAAATCCGAAAATTATCCCTATCTTTGAAAGTTGATTCCATTAAAATCGACCCATTGATAATCAATAAGAAGAGGAGAAAATATGTTTTTGATATTTGATACTGAGACTACAGGCTTGCCACAGAATTATAATGCCCCGCTGACCAACTTCGACAACTGGCCGCGAATGGTGCAGATAGCATGGCAGCTCCACGACGAACTGGGCAACTTCGTCGAGGCTCAGAATCATATCGTGCGCCCTGATGGCTACATCATTCCTATCAATGTGCAGGTGGTGCATGGCATCTCTACAGAATATGCGCTCGAACATGGTGAACCGCTGCACGAGGTGCTCGACATGTTCCTCGAAGCCGTCAAAAAGGCGAAATACCTTGTAGGTCATAACATTAACTTCGACCTCAGCATCGTCGGATGCGAACTCCTGCGCGACCGTGGCGAGAACCCATTGCCAAATTGGAAAGTTATTGATACATGTACGGAAAAAACTGCCAATTTCTGTCAGTTCCCAGGCGGCGGTCATGGAAAATTCAAATTCCCGAAACTTATTGATTTTCATAAACTTCTGTTTGGTGAGGACTTTAGCTCGGCTCATAACGCCTGCGCTGATGTAGAGGCTACAGCACGTGTCTTCTTGGAATGTATTCGACTCGGAGTGATTGATAATCAGGATATTCCGGAAGGTGAGGAGTTCTTTAAAAAGTTTAAAGAAGCCAATCCAGATGTGATGAAAGCCGCTGGAATCGAAATAAAGCCTAATTACGAAGTTAAAGAAGAGGTAAAAGAAGAACCCAAACAAGAAGAAAAAACTGCGGAAACACCAGCAGAACCTGAAAAGATACAGTTTACACACCTTCACGTCCACTCACATTTTTCAATCCTTGACGGAATGTCGAAGATTCCGGATCTTGTCGATAAATGTCTGAAAAACGGCATGTATGCTATGGCTCTTACCGACCATGGTAATATGTTTGGAATCAAGGAGTTAGCGGATTATGCCGACAAGGTTAATAAAGACGGTGCCAATTTCAAGCCTATTTTCGGTACCGAGGCGTATTGCGCTCCAGTAAACATCGCAAAGCGTGACGGCCGTGTTGATCGTGGCTGGCACCTTATTTTATTGGCAAAAAACAAGACTGGCTACAAGAACCTCTGCAAGCTCGCATCTATAGCATATACTGACGGTTTCTACTACAACCCGCGTATCGACCACTCGCTGATAGAGAAATATCACGAGGGCATCATAGCCTGTTCGGCTTGTCTCGGAGGCGAGGTGCCGCAAAAGATAATGAACGGTGACATAAAAGGGGCTGAGGAGACAATAATGTGGTTTAAGTCGCTATTCGGTGACGACTATTATCTTGAGCTTCAACGACATAAGACCGACAAGCCTGGTGGAGACCAAGAGGTTTATGCCCGCCAGGTGGAGGTCAACAAGGTGATTTTGGAGCTTGCCAAGAAGACAAACACCAAGATTATCTGCACCAACGACGTGCATTTTGTGGAGGAGGAACACGGCGAGGCGCACGACCGACTGATATGCCTCAGCACTGGCAAGGACCTCGACGATCCGACACGAATGCATTACACCAAGCAGGAGTGGCTGAAGACTCCTGAAGAAATGTACAAGATATTCTCCGACATCCCGGAAGCGCTTGCAAACACTATGGAAATCGCCGACAAGGTGGAGACGTATTCCATCAACTCTGACCCGATAATGCCGGAGTTCGACATTCCGAAGGAGTTCGGAACGGTGGAGGAATACAAGAAAAAATTCACCGAGGAGGACCTTTTCAACGAGTTTACGCGCAATGAGAAAGGCGAGGTGGTGATGAGCCAAGAGGCGGCGGAGAAGAAGATTAAGAAAATGGGCGGCTACGAGAAGCTGTACCGTATAAAACTCGAGGCAGACTATCTCGCGAAACTGGCGTGGGAAGGCGCAAGGATGCGTTATGGCGAGAACCTCACCGAGGAACAGAAAGAACGCATCAACTTTGAGCTGCACACCATGAAATCGATGGGATTCCCTGGTTACTTCCTCATCGTGGCTGATTATATCCGTGGTGCTCGCGAAGAACTGGGCGTCTCGGTAGGTCCTGGGCGTGGCTCGGCTGCAGGCTCTGTAGTGGCTTACTGCTTGAAAATCACTGATGTGGATCCACTGAAATACGACTTGCTGTTTGAGCGTTTTCTTAATCCTGACCGTATCTCATTGCCTGATATCGATGTCGATTTCGATGACGACGGCCGAGGCAAGGTGCTCGACTGGATTACACAGAAATACGGCAAGGAAAAGGTCGCTCATATCATCACTTACGGCACGATGGCTGCGAAATCGGCTATTCAGGACGTGAGCCGCGTACAGAAGATTCCGCTATCGGAAGTTGCAACTATCAAGAGTTACATCCCAGACCGCAGTTTCCCTGATAATATCAAAGATGAGAAGGGCAAATCGCCAAAGGTGAACCTCAAGAACTGCTATAAATACGTTCCTGAGCTGAAAAACATGCTCAACGGAGAGAATGAGAATGTGTCGTCGATGCTTACGTATGCTAGCGAACTCGAGGATACCAACCGTCAGATTGGCATACATGCCTGCGGCGTTATCATTGGTGCTGACGACCTGACGAAATTTGCTCCAGTTTGCACCATCAAAGACAAGGATACTGGAGAGGATGTGCTTGTTACTCAATATGATGGACACGTCGTTGAGAACGTCGGTCTCATCAAGATGGACTTCTTGGGCTTGAAGACCTTGACGCAAATCAAGGACGCATTGGCGAACATCAAGAAGACTCATGGCATAGACCTCGACATTGATCATATTCCGATTGACGACAAGGAGACGTTCGCTTTGTTCAGCTCAGGCAACACCATCGGCACATTCCAGTTTGAGTCGCCGGGCATGCAGAAATACCTGAAAGAGCTGCAACCCACTGTGTTTGAGGACCTTATCGCTATGAACGCGCTCTATCGTCCGGGTCCGATGGATTACATTCCTACGTTTATTGCGCGTAAGCAGGGCCGCGAGCCGATTGAGTACGACTTCCCTGAGATGGAGAAATATCTCAAGGATACCTACGGCGTGACGGTGTATCAGGAGCAGGTGATGCTTCTGTCGCGTCAACTTGCCAACTTCACACGTGGCGAGTCGGACACCTTGCGTAAAGCAATGGGTAAGAAGCAGATAGCGAAGATGATGGAGCTGAAAGACAAGTTTATGAAACAAGGTCAGGAGCTTGGTCACGACGCTAAAACGCTTGAAAAGATCTGGAACGACTGGGAAAAATTCGCTTCGTACGCGTTCAACAAGTCGCATGCAACATGTTATTCGTGGGTTGCTTATCAGACGGCGTATCTGAAAGCGCATTATCCGGCGGAATTCATGGCTGCTGTGTTGAATTCGAGCATCCGCGATGCCAACGAGGTTATCTTTATGCTTGACGAATGCAAGCGAATGAAAATCAACGTATTGCCACCGAATGTCAACAAATCGGAATACAAGTTTACCGTTGACGAAAACGGCAATATCTACTATGGTTTCGGTGGTATCAAAGGCATTGGCGAGGTGGCTGACGTCATCAAAGAGGAACGTGAGGCAAACGGCCGTTACACCAGTTTTGCCGATTTTATGGCGAGGGTGGGAGCTAAGAACCTTAATCGTAAGGTGTTGGAACAGCTAGCAAGAGCTGGCGCTTTCAGCGATTTCACCGAGCTGCATCGCGCCGCATATTTCTACATCGCTCCAGGCGAGAAGATTAACTTCATCGAGAAGTCGATAAAGCAGGTGAATGCAAGCAATGAGCGTAAAAACAATGCTCAGATCGACCTCTTCGGAGAACTTGAGGCGGCTGGCGGCGACGACCTTTTCAAACTCGACATCCCTGAATGCGAACATTGGTCGAACATCAAGATGCTGGAGGAGGAAAAGGATGCCATCGGTTTCTTCCTAAGCTCGCATCCGCTTGACGCATACGAATATACAATCAAGTATTTCGTCGACACCAAACTTGAAAACCTGCAGAATGTCATAGAAACAAAGAAAGGCACGACGATTCATATTGCCGGAATAGTGACAAATTCAGCCGAGATGACTTCAAAAGCCGGTAAGCCTTTCGGTAAGTATGTCATTGAAGATCAGACGAGTAGCTATGACTTTGCATTGTTTGGCGAGACATATTTGAAATTCCATCATCTGTTTGTTTTGGGAACACCTTTATATATTACAGGAATCGTTCAGGAACCTTATTATAACAGGGATTTGCCTGATGACAAGAAACGTCCGAACGAGCTTAAGGTTTTGGAAGTGAAGCTTCTTGACGAGGTGTTTGACAAATCTAAACGTGAAGCTAAGTTTATGTTGAATATCAATAAGTTAACAAGTGAAAATGTTAAAGAGATTATTGATATTCTCAAAAATAATCCTGGCAATCAGCCGTTCTCAATGCTTTTGGTTGACAAGGAGCATAACATGACTTGCTCGACGCATCCTGAGAAAGGCAAGATCAACGCTGAGGCGGTTTTCAAAAAATTGAACGATTTCGCCGATTTGGTGACGTATGATTTGTTAAAATGATTATCTTTGCAAAAATTTATTAACGAAAAATATTTAAAACTATGGCAATGCAGATTAATGAACAGAACTTCGAGGCTGAAGTTTTGAAATCGGAAGTCCCTGTAATGGTTGACTTTGGCGCAACATGGTGCGGTCCATGCCGCATGATTGCTCCTTATATGGATCAGATCGCTGACGAATACGCCGGCAAGGCAAAAGTCGTAAAAGCTGACGTTGACGAATGTGGCACTCTCGCTGCACAGTTCGGAATCAGAAACGTGCCGACCGTCCTTTTCTTCAAGAACGGCGAAGTCGTTGAAAAACACGTCGGTGGCGCTCCAAAAGCAGTTTTCGAAGAGAAACTGAAGAAGTTCTTATAATATTTAAAAGTTTTTGGTCGTCAATTTTTCAATCTTCAGCTTTCGCAGAAAGGTGGCAATTGAAAAATGATGATCAAAAACTTAAAAACATCAATAAGTGCTCCAAAAAAGCAATATTGCGTCGCTTGGGAGTCTTGAATTTCATGCCCGGCAGATTGTCGAGGGCTTCATAACAGGACTTCACAAGAGTCCGTTTCATGGGTTTTCAGTCGAGTTTGCGGAACATCGTTTGTACAACACCGGCGAGCCGATCCGCAATATCGACTGGAAGCTTTATGGTCGGACCGATAAGCTATTTGTCAAGCGCTTTGAGGAGGAAACCAACCTCCGCTGCCATCTTGTGATTGACACAAGTTCGAGCATGTATTTTCCTGTAAAACAAAAACTTGACTATCAGAATCCTAACAAGCTGTGGTTTTCAGTTTACAGTGCCGCCTCTTTGATGGAGCTGATGCGCCGCCAGCGTGATGCTGTGGGATTGGATTTGTTTGACGACAATGTCACAATCCATACTGAGGCAAAGCTTGCTCCAGTTCATATCAATATGATTTACAATGAGTTGGAGAAACTGTTGCTACCATATGACAAGAACCAGAAGAAAGACACCAATGCCACTGCTTGTCTGCACAAGATTGCCGAGATGACCCACAAACGCTCGCTTGTCATCATTTTCAGCGACATGATAGACAGCCTCGAGTCGCACGATGATTTGTTTGCAGCTTTGGAGCATCTTCGTTACAACAAACACGAAGTGGTGCTGTTCCATGTGCATGACGGCTTGCTCGAACAGAAACTCGAGTTTGAGAACCGTCCATATCGTTTTGTCGATCTCGAATCGGGCGATGTCGTGAAACTCAACCCGATAGAAGTCAAGGAAAAATATGAGCAAATCATGAAGTCTCGCAAAGACGAGTTGCTCCGTCATTGCTACCAATACCAAATTGACTACGTTGAAGCCGATATCAACAAGCTGTACGACCAGGTGCTGACAGCGTATCTCATTAAACGTCAAAAGCTTTACTAAGCAACGCTACAATTTCCACACAAGCTGCAGCTTGCCATCAGTTTTCACGTTCCCTTCGATAAGTTCCAATCCACTGCCAATCTCATAGACATCGCTGTATATTGTGCTGCCGATTTTTGCGTTTATCGACAGCCCCCATCGGAGCTTGACTTTGCCTAACAGATAGATTCTCATGCCTTTATGGTAAAAACTGCCAATGGCAAATGAGTTCAGCACATCATTTTCATATGCATATACTGCTCCAACTGGGCTGTCGAAGAGCATATATCGAAAAGCTATACTTAATGGCTGGTTTTCAGGATTATACAACACGTCCTGATATATCAGATAACTGCGGTTGTTTCCTGAAAAATCTTTATTTATGCTTAATTCCACACGGTTTTTCAATGTGAAATCGTGTCCGATAGGGTAGGTGATGTGAAAACGAAGCGACATCTTGCGGTCATGAATCAATTCGCGCAGGTAGGTGTTTTCGCTTGAGCCGTTTTTCTCTTTGTCTTTGTATCTTAATTGAATGAAAAACAATGACTTGGCATTGATTTGATGCTCAATTTGCAGATTATAATCTTGCATGCGGTTGGGGCCATATGCTGTCGTCTTCACCCAATCATATTGCGGATAATCGGCAGTGGCGACAAGCTTCCATCGTGGTGCAAAAGTGATTGACGTTGAGAGATATAGACCTTTTTCGTTACGCGCACTACCAGATGCGAATGCATTACAGTAAAAGTTTTGGTATTTCTTGTCGTAATATCTGTAAAGTATTGTAAAGTCAATGTATCCGGCAGGTTGTACTGTCGTTCCAATCAATCCGGCAGGGGCGAGGTTGTCGCTGATTGCCGCCTCACCATAAAAAGCAAATTTCTTTAGCACATAATAGAAGTCAACTCCTTGATTAACAAGCGATTTACCACGAAAATAAAAAGTGTTGTACAGACGTGGTTCTGGATTAAGCTCGCAACTCAAGATTGTTTTATGAATTGTATAGCCAATCTGGAAACGAGAGCTTCGGTAGCTTAGATTTCCACCAAACAATTGTTGTGTAATCGCATGACGGTCAGCGAGTTCGGCATAAGTGCGGTGCAATCCCGTTTGTTGAAGGGCGGTGACAACAAGCGGTTCGCCGAGGCTGTCAACGACACTGACATTGGCATCAACTTTTTTGTTTGAATAAAACAATGTCAAGTCTAAATGCTTGTAATTCAATGTTGTAGCGATACCACGTAGATATCGCGTCTCATTAGCTGATTTTGAAGCTCTGATTTTTTTTGTTTTTCTTAAAAGTGAGCCACCTCCAGCTGCAAACGCCATGCTGGATCCCATCGTAACCCCTTGACCGAAAGATAGTTGGTAATCACCAAGAGCTAAAGTTTTGACAAATTTCCAGTCGTTCAACAAAAAATGAAATGATACGAAATCAAGTATTTTTTTTTCTCCGGCATCTTTTTCCATAGCAAAACCGAATTCCAGTTTTTTCATGGAAGTGAAGCTATATCTCAGCAGCATCTTATTTGGACTTCCGAGATACTTTTTGTTCGGATTTTGAGCTAATATTGAGTCGCTAACATCTTGATAACCAGCTTTTTCATTAAAACACCGTTCAATTTGGAATATCGTTTGATGCTTGCCGAATTTCCATAAGTCTTTTGCTCGAAGTTTTTCATTTTTATTAGGTTTTTCAAAGCATATCATTGGTTTAAGAATGTTCAGTGTCATATCATCAATGCCCTCGACAAATTGAAGCTCGTCAGCCATCATGAAGTCACCGAAATTTTTCCTATATGCATTGATATTTTCAATTGTTATAGCGTTAACCAGATGTAAATCAATTAGTTGGTTTAACTCTTCTGGATTATTGATATTGATTTTGTTTTCACAAATAGTCCAGTATTCATCTATCAATTCAGAAAAATCGACTTCATCATCAGTGTTTTCAGTCATTCGCTCAATTTGATTGATGATGATGTCATCCGTGATGTTGTTTTGTGCGAAAACCATGCATGGAAGCATTATTAATATAGGTATAAAAAGTCGTTTCATAGGTTTGGCTCCTTTATTTTAAAAATCAAACTGCTTTGGAAAGACACACCTGTATGTTGGTTCATTGTTGCCGAAACATCAATAACCACACGGTTTAGAGTATATCCGACACCGAAACATGCTGTGGCAGGATTGGTGTGTACGCCGACACGTATGTAAAAGTCCTTTAAGGTGTTGTATTCCAATCCGAAGCGATAATCCAGATGACTTTCGGTGTTGTATTCCACGTCCGATGTCGCCAAAAAGTCTTTGGTTATCTTATACGACAATCCAAATCTGAAAACGACCGGAACTCGTTCATTATGAATGGTTTGCAGCTTCACATTGATTGGATTAAATACATATACTCCAACACATAAATCATCTGTGATATTAGATTGCAAACCCAACTCAAACGTCGCTGCCCGTCGTTTTTCATAGTCGTTGGAAAACTTAAACCACAGATAGTCAAGCTTTAATCCTATTTTAAGATACGGTCCGAAAGAGCGTGCGTATCCCAGTCCGAGTTTGTTTTCGTTGAAATACTCGAACCCGAACCTGTCGAATGACAGTCCGAAAGTGCCGATTTTCATTGGTGTTACGAGAGCTAAGTTATAGATACTCAGCTCTTTCATGAAAAATCGGTTTTCATAAGTCAATCCAGCGCCGAAAAACCGATAGTCAGCCATACCGGCTGGATTGTTTTGAATGTTCCAAAAGTCACTGAGTGACACCGAACAATTACCCATCGCATTGCTGCGAGCGCCTGCAACACCTGATAAATTCCAGGAAAAACATTGATTGCATAATAGGCACATGCCTATTAATAAAAGGCTTCTTTTCATGACAATTAGTTTTTAAGTCCTTAAATTTTTGCAAAGATACATATTTTTTCTTAAATGTCAACAAAAATTATTAACTTTGTGCAAAATTTTTGCTATGGATTATTTATTGATGATTTTGGCTGTTGTGGTGATTATTGTCGGTTTGATAGGCGATATTCTCCCAGGAATTCCGGGCACACCGGTGAGTTATTTGGCATTATTACTGCTTCATTGGACTGATAGGCTCACATATTCGCCGCGTTTTTTGTTGATAATGGGATTGATTTGCGCGGTGATTACTGTTCTTGACTACATTGTCCCTGTTTGGGGCACGAAAAAGTTCGGTGGCACCAAGGCTGGCACCCGCGGGAGCACTATCGGTCTGGTTGTGGGCATCTTAGTGCTGCCGGCACTGGGAATTGTAATAGGTCCTTTCGGTATCCTAGGTCTCCTTGGTGGACCGTTTGTCGGCGCCTACATTGGTGAAAAAATGGGCGGAACACCCGACAATATGGCGTGGCGCTCGGCTTTCGGCTCGTTTATAGGCTTTATGGCGGGTACCTTGATGAAAATAGTTTACACTTTGGTTGTCGGATTTTATGTTATAAAAGATATAATTGCAGCATTCTAATATTATGAAATCATTTAAATCATTATTATTGGTATCGTTAGTGTTTGCTGGGGTTTGCGCATCAGCATGCACAAACTTCTTGGTGACAAAAGGCGCATCGGTTGATGGCTCAAACTTCATTACCTACGCAGCCGACTCGCATATCCGCTATGGCGAACTGTATTTCACTCCAGCCGCCGATTGGGCTGAAGGCTCATTGCGCACAATTTACGACCGCGGAACGAATGCGATAAGAGGATACGTGCCGCAACCGGCTCATACCTATCAAGTGGTTGGCTATATCAATGAGAATCAAGTGGCTATGGGTGAGACGACATTTGGCGGACGCGAAGAGCTTATCGATAAAAACGGCCTCATTGACTACGGAAGCCTGATGTTTATGGCTCTCGAACGCAGCCGCTCGGCACGCGAAGCTATCAAGGTTATAGCCGATTTGGTTGAAGAATATGGCTATGGCAGCGACGGTGAGTCATTTTCTATTTCCGACAAGGACGAGGTCTGGTATATGGAAATCATCGGAAAAGGCGAGGAGAAAGGTGCCGTTTGGGTTGCAATACGCATACCTGACGGATGTATCTCAGGTCACGCCAATGCAGCGAGAATACAGACGTTTCCGCTGAGAGATGGCAAGAAATCAATCACCGACAAGGACTGGAAAAAGCTTTATAATAAAGATGTTGAGGTGATTTACAAAAACGATATCATTAAATTTGCCCGCAAAAAAGGTTATTTCGATGGCAAAGACCAAGATTTCGACTTCAGTGCGGCGTATGCTCCTGTTGATTTTTCGGCAGCCCGTATCTGCGACTTGCGTGTATGGGCAATGTTCAACGAAGTGTGCGATGGCATGGACCAATATTGGGATTATGTGACGGGGAAAGACCTCGAACACGAACGTATGCCTTTGTATATCAAGCCTAACCGTAAGATTTCGCTGACAGATATGATGTCGTTTATGCGTAATCATTTCCAAGGAACAGAGCTTGACAAGACGTTGGATGCTGGCGCCGACCCATTCGGCTCGCCATATCGCTGCAATCCTTTGTATTGGGAGTATGACGGAAAAAAATATTTCAACGAGCGTAGCACTGAGACAATGCAGACAGGCTTCTCGTTTATCGCACAGTCGAGAAATTGGCTCCCAAATCAGGTTGGAGGTATCATATGGTTTGGCGTAGATGACACTGGCTCAACGGTTTACACGCCTTTTTATTGCTCAATTTCCGAAGTCCCGATTGAGTTCAGAGTTGGCAACGGCGACATCTTGACTTATTCCGACAACGCCGCTTTCTGGGTGTTCAACCGTCTTGCACATTTCAAATACCTGTTTTATAATAGGGTGATTGGCGATATTCAAAAAGTGCAGAACGAAATCGAAGCTGATTATCAAGAACAAGTGAAAGATATTGATAATCAAGCTGTTAAATTAATTGATGATGGTAATAATAACGAAGCCATAATATTATTGACTGAATTTGATGTAAAAGTGGCTGCAAATACAGTGACTAGATGGAAAGCATTGGATAACTATTTGTTGGTCAAATACTTAGATAGTAATATCAAACAGGAGGAGAACGGTGAGTTCAAACGTAACGGTCATGGTTATCCTGTGAAGCCAAAGCAGCCTGGTTATCCTGACACTTGGAAAAAACACATAATTGAAGAAACAGGAGAAAAATTTGAAAGATGAGACCAACAATCCCATTAGCGGAACGTTTGCGTCCTACCTCGTTGGATGGCTATATTGGTCAGGAGCATCTAATAGGTAAGAATGCGGTGCTACGTCGTGCCATCGAGAGCGGTCATATCCCCTCAATGGTATTTTGGGGACCTCCTGGCGTTGGTAAGACGACGCTTGCATACATCATTTCAAAGCAGGTGAAACGTCAGTTTTTTGTGCTGAGTGCAGTAAGCAGTGGTGTGAAAGATGTGCGCGAGGTCTATGACCGAGCGCGCATGGCTCCCGAACCACCGATATTGTTCATTGACGAAATCCATAGGTTTTCGAAGGCACAGCAGGATTCGTTGCTGGGCGCAGTGGAAAAAGGTCTGGTGACTTTGATTGGAGCCACAACTGAGAATCCAAGCTTTGAGGTTATTTCACCATTGCTTTCGAGATGTCAGGTGTATATCTTGAAAAATCTTGAAAAAGATGATCTTAAAAAGCTGATTGTCAACGCTGTAGAGGTTTTAAAAAATGATTATCAGAAAGATATAATCATTGAAGAAGACGAAGCTCTGATGCAAATCAGCGGTGGCGATGCCCGAAAGCTTTTAAACGCCATCGATTTGGTCGTCGGAATGCTCGACGATGCCTCGCCTGAAGCAAAGCAACTCGTTGTAAATAATGAAGTTACGACAAATTACATACAAAGCAATTTGTTGAAATACGACCGCCTCGGCGAGATGCATTACGACATCATATCGGCTTTCATCAAGTCGATGCGTGGCAGTGACCCCAATGCGGCGGTTTATTATCTTGCACGTATGATTGAAGCTGGCGAAGATCCGCTTTTCATCGCACGCAGAATGTTGATATTGGCTTCAGAAGACATCGGGAATGCCAATCCCAACGCACTTTTGCTCGCAAATACATGCTTCGATGCAGTGAACAAAATAGGGTGGCCTGAAAGCCGTATAATATTGGCACAAACAGCCATTTATCTGGCGTCATCGGCAAAAAGCAATGCTGCGGTTGTTTCAATCGACTCCGCCCAAGCACTGGTGCGGAAAACTGGCAACCTAAGCGTGCCGCTACACCTGCGTAACGCCCCGACAAAATTGATGAAAGATATAGGATATGCTGACGGTTACAAATACGCACACAATTATCCTGGAAATTTTGTTGAACAAGAGTTTCTGCCTGAAGAAATATCGGGAACACGTCTTTATTCACCACAAGAGAATCCTAAAGAGATGGAGTTGAGACGCTCTCTCAAAGCGAAATGGAAAGATAAATATGGCTACTGATAAAGGCAACATGGCATTGATGTTCAATGATATAGCTCCAACTTACGACAAGTTGAACCATATTTTGTCGCTAAATATCGACAAGTCGTGGCGTAGAAAAGCCGTGAGATGTTTGAAAAAGTCATTGTCGGATGTCAATAAGTCCAAGATTCTTGATGTTGCATGCGGAACTGCCGATTCGACAATACAAATCGCGAAAAGCATTGAAAATGCTGAAATATGCGGTATCGATATCTCTGAAAAAATGCTTGAAATAGGGAAGAAGAAGGTCGAAAATCTTAAGCTCCAAGACAGGATTTCTTTTTCCAATTCTTATGTCGAAAGTATTGATTATCAAGATGATATGTTTGAAGCTGCTTTTGTCGCTTTCGGCGTTCGAAACTTTTCCGACAGAATGAAAGGTTTGGGTGAAATATTACGGGTTTTGAAACCCAATGGAACTCTTGTTATATTGGAACTGTCTGAGCCTCAGAATGTTATCGCCAGATGGCTATATAATCTTTATTTTAAAAATGTACTTCCTTACATTGGGAAAAAAGTTTCAGGTAACAGCGATGCATATCGATATCTTCAGCAAACAGTTGAGAGTTTTCCAATGCCAAACGAGTTTGTAAAGATATTGCAAAGTGCTGGTTATCAGGATGTTAAGCATAAAGCATTCTCATTTGGGCTTTGTAGGTTGTATGAAGCGAAAAAAGGTTGACATGAGTAAAGTGAAGTTTAAATATTGGATTCAGGCGGCGCGACCGAAGACGTTGTTGGTCTCGATGGCTCCAGTCATCATGTCAGTCGTGATGGCTTCTATGTTTGTGAAAATCAATTGGTTGCCTGCATTTATTTGTTTGGTTTTCGCAATAATGGCCCAGATTCTGTCTAATTTTGTAAATGATTATTCTGACGGAATAAAAGGTGCTGACAATGAACGACTTGGACCACAGCGTATGGTGGCATCGGGCTTGATATCACCTCAAAAAATGTGCAAAGGAATCATCATTTGGAGTGTGTTGACATTTCTTGTAGGTTGTACCTTATTAATATATGGGGGCTGGATATTGCTTCCGTTTGGAATAGTAATCTTGCTTTGCGCATTAGCATATTCCGCAGGACCATATCCGCTATCCAGACATGCTTTGGGTGACATTGCAGTTGTGCTATTTTATGGCATCGCACCTGTTGTTTTGACGTTCTTTATCCAGACTGGCTTCATCAATTATCAGATAATTCTCTCAGGCTTCGCTATCGGAATTGTGGCAAATAACTTGTTGATAGTCAATAATTATCGTGATGCGGAACAAGATGCTGAAAATGACAAGATTACCACTGTGACACTGTTCGGAAAACGCTTTATGAAAGGCGTCTATTACATGAGTCCAATCATCGCGGTCGTGCTGATGTGTCTGGTTTTTAATACGACAATATTGTTGTATCTTGTCCCGTTTTTGATTTATTCAATCTATGTTGACATGAAGTTCTCTAAAGCTAATGGAATGGAACTCAACAAGTTAATAGGTGTGTCATCGCTCGAAGCTATTATTTTTGCATTGTCAATAACTTTATATCTATTATAAAATGTCGGAAAACTTAATAATTCAAGGTAATACCAAGAAGGAACTCTACGAGAACCTGCTTCCGCAAATCAAATCGTTGATGGAAGTTGAGAATGACATGATTGCCAATATGGCTAATGTTTCAGCCTGTTTGAAGGACACTTTCAACTTTTGGTGGGTCGGTTTTTACCGTGTGATAAACGACGAGCTTGTGCTAGGCCCATTTCAAGGTCCGCTGGCATGTACGAGGATTCGTAAAGGAAAAGGTGTTTGCGGCACTGCATGGCAAACCGAGAAAACTGTGATAGTTCCAGACGTTGATGAGTTCCCTGGTCACATCGCTTGCAGCAGTCTTACAAGATCAGAGATAGTGGTGCCTATTATTAATAAAGGTATAGTGACTGCCGTTCTTGATATCGACAGCGAGAAAGTTGCCAATTTTGATGAGACCGACAAGCTATTTCTTGAGGAGTTGGTCGCGTTATTTGCTTAGGACTTTCAGGAAATCGATTGGGAGCCACACGTTGCACATGTGGGCGCATTTTGCAAACAATGGGGCTATCTCGTCAGGTGTGAATCCGGCTATGCCACATCCTATGCGTGTTACCAGGAAGTCCAATTCCGGATGTTCGGCTGCGAAGTCAATGAATTTGTCAACGTAAGGTTTTATAGTCTCTACGCCGCCTTGCATTGTCGGGATGGCGTATGACTGACCTTGGATGCCATCGCCATTGCCCATCACGGCGCCGAAGTTCATGCGGGCAGTGAAAGCGGCGCCACCGGCATGAAATCCTTGCAAATTGCTGCCAAAGACAAATATCTCGTTTGGCTTGAGGGCATAAACCTCGTCGGGGGTGACACGTTTGTATTCCATAATAGGTATCTTTTGTTCGACAATTTCGAAGCACATTTTGGCGCGTCTCGCAAATTTTGGCATCGGCGTGTAAACAGCCTGAGCTTCCTCAACGTCGGCTTCGAGCATCGCACCTTGGTAAAGGCCTTCTGAATAATTCTCAATCACATAAGGCGTGATGAATTCATCCATCAGCTTTTTGTAGCGTTGGTTGACCGCTGATGGTGTCATATGAATCATCTCCGCAACTTCTTTCTGCGAATAGCCTGCATACAGCACAAAATGCACTATTTCCTGCATGACGCGGTCGTTTTTGTAATGAGCGGCAGCCGCATCAGCCAGCTGAATCATCATCCCTTCTTCATAATCTGTGGAACGTATGTATTCCAGAACATCGTCAGCCGACGAGTTACTCAGTTGGGCAAACTCCTTATTATATGCTTTCAAAGCATCTAAAACCACATATCGAAAGCCGTTTATCATCCAAGTCGAGAGTTTTATCCCTTTCGGACGATCAAGCAATGGCTTGAACTCGTGAAGAAGCAGACTGATGTAATATTCGTGCGCTAGTGAATAGAAATCAAGACCGGTTTTGTTGTGCAGCTGGTATTTATGGTCATAAATATCGTACGCCTTACGGCAATAACCGTAAAAAAACTCCTTCGTAATCAGCTCGTCGAAGGTGCAAAAACCGTTGATAATCAATTCATCACTTATCATATTTGCAAAATTAATAAAAAAATTTGAAAGAACTTAATTTTTTTGAAAAATAATCTTCTTAATGGTAAAGAAGATGAAACATTGTTTAACAAATAGATTTACGCAAAATGGAAAACTCAGCAAAAACAACAAAAACAGTTTACAATCTCATCATCGTTGATGAATCTGGATCGATGAGCATTATCAGAAACGAGGCGTTGGCAGGACTTAACGAGACGGTGGAGACATGCCAAAAGATGCAGGAGATGCATCCGGAAATGGAACAACGAATCACATTGATATCGTTTGACAGCGGTCATTTTAAGGTGCATTTCGACAATGAGCCGGTGATGAAAGCTCGTAAACTGACAACAGATGACTATCGTCCGAATGCGGCTACACCACTGTACGACGCGATAGGCAAGGGAATAGCGAAACTCAACGCCCAGACAAATGAAAACGACAGTGTTTTGGTGACGATAATCACTGACGGAGAAGAAAATTGCAGCCAAGAATATAATCTCAAACTAGTAAAGAACCTTATCGAGAAACAGAAAAAACAAGGTTGGACGTTTACACTCATCGGAACAGATAACCTTGACGTCGAGGGAATGGCAGGAAGTATGTCAATAGACAACCATATGGCATTCACCGAAGACGAGGAATCGACAAAAGTGATGTTCGCCCGTGAACGTAAGGCAAGGTCAAGATTTTACGCCTGCATGGCACGCGGCGAGATGATGAAAGAAGGTGACTACTTCAGCGAAAACTAAGTCATTTTCTTGCGAGCATGGGCTTCGACTACGTTGATGACGTAGTCGCCCAGCTTCTCGCATTCACAGATGATATCCATGTACTGCACTCCGGCCTGATAGTTGTAAAGGTGCTCGTTGATGTCGTTTACGTTCGCCTCCTTGAGCTGGGTGCGGTAATTGTTTATCTCATTTTCGATGTTCAACGACTCATTGGTGTCAACCAAACCCTGGTCGTCGTCAAGGACCTTCTGCATGTGCTCTAAAGCTCTGTTACATAGCTCGAACATATGACGGATATGAACCTTTTGCTCCTCGGTAAAATGCTCGTTCTTGGTATGCTTCTGATTGATGGTGCGCGCCAAGTTGTAGCAGCTGTCGCCAATACTCTCAAGCTCACCAACCTCACGGAGCATATATCGGATCTGCGTCTTACTTTCAGGACTCAAACGACCTTCAGTCACCTTGTTAAGATAATTGGCAATCTCAATCTCCATGTGGTCGGAAATCTGCTCGTATTTTTCAACTCTCGAGAAGAGCTTGCTGAAATCCTCTGCATTTTTAGTGTTGAAAAGCAGGGTAGGAATGAAATTAAACATCCTGTTGGTGCGAGATGAGAACAAACTGATCTCTTTCTGGGCCTCAAAAATCGAAAGCTCAGCCGTCGATAACAAACCACCGGATATGAACTTGAGTTTTCCTTCCTCGTCTTCCTCTTTTTGCTTGATGATATGGCAAACAAACTTCTCTATTGGTTTAATAAACCATATGAGTATCAATACGTTACAAAGGTTGAATGCTGTGTGGAATGCCGAAAGCGCATAAGTGACTTTGACCTGTGCAGTTGCAATGTCTTCCTCTGTCTCAGGCACAAAATCAGGGTCAAAACCAACAAATCTGCATACAAGTCTGACCAAAGGTTTGAAAACTATAAGTACCCAAACCACACCGAAAACGTTGAACACCATGTGTGCCAAAGCTGCCCGACGTGCATTGGTGGAAGCATTAAGAGCAGCAATATTTGATGTTACAGTAGTACCGATATTCTCACCTAAAACCAGCGCTATACCTTGATGTATAGGAAGTACACCGCTTGAGCATAAAATTAAAGTGATAGCCATGATAGCCGCAGACGACTGTACACACATTGTCAATATGCTACCTACAATGAGATAAAGCAATGTCGTCAAAAAGCCCCATTGTCCGGTGGTGGCAAAGAAATTAACTACGCTCTCGTTTTCTGGAAGATTCATCGCTATCGCGTTTTCACGCAAAGTGGCTAGACCCAAAAACATGAATGAGAAGCCGAAGACAAACTCACCAAATGACTTGCCAGCAGGTTTTTTCTGGAAAATGAGAATGATAGCCAGTGCAAACAATGGAAACACCACATTGCTCATGTTGATTGAGAATCCGAAAACCGACATGATCCATGCTGTTACGGTGGTACCGATGTTAGCACCCATGATTACTGAGATTGCTTGTGCCAGACTTAAAAGCCCTGCATTTACAAAACTCACCGTCATAACAGTGGTCGCCGTTGACGACTGTACAGCCGCTGTAACAAAAACTCCAGTAAGTAATCCAGTGAAACGGTTTTTGGTCATGGTTCCCATAATGTTGCGGAGGTGTCCGCCGCTCAGTTTCTGAAGGCCTTCGCTCATGGTTTTCATACCGTACATGAGCAGGGCAAGGCATCCTAATAGCTTTAAAAACAAGTATATGCTCATAATCCTAAAGGTGTCAAAATGTCATTGCAAAATTAAACCAATATTTCAATGTATGCAACTTTTTGTCAATTTTTATTTCTTTTTTGCTTTAGCCTTTCGTCGAGACTGCTATAACTGCAGTCTTTATTGGGGATTTCAACACATGTTTCATAATTGTCGTAATGAAACTCAACAATTTTGAGACCTGCATAAAAAAGATCCTTGTCAATCTTCATAAGCTCATAAATCTTGTCGGCCATCCAGAATCTGCTCATGATGTCCTCGCTGAGTTCAAGAAGTCGTGCCATTTTTCTGGCTTCGTGCAGCTCAATCTTGGCTTGTCCATTTTCCTTTCTGTTATATTGAGCCTCCGACATAAACAACTCCTGTGACATCTTTGCCTGGGTCGTTCCTGAGTACATTCTGGTTCTTTTAATAGTTTCTCTTAACATCTTATTTGGTATGAAGGTCCAAAATCTCGTTGATTATTTCATTAAAATCCTCAAAATATGTGGAGCTGGTCATCGTATCGCAATCATGGTCAATAGAATAAAACTTATCAGCTATACCTACAATTTGATGCCCAAACTCGTGTCTTATCATGTAATCGTCTGATTGTGAACGTATTGCAGCAACAGTATAAAGGTTGTATAGACTTCCGCCACCGTTTTTGTCGTCGTTCATCAAGATTACAAGATAATCGTAAGGTGACTGTGCTGCAAACTCACGTATTACCCAGTCGTCGCTAGCCAAAGCGTATCTGTCGTGACCGAAAGCGCCGTATTGGGTTCCGAGACTGTTGCGCTCGCTGATTGGAGGTACTTGGATGGCATGCACATTGAAATCAGACTTCCTGCTTTTAAATGGTTCCGTGTTTATCAGACTATTGTAAAAATGCAGTGCATCAGCGTCGAAATTCTTGATTTCATTGGTGTTGTATCCGTCACCGAGAATCAGTACATCGACTTTTTCTTTGGGGTCACCACTGTCAAGAAACCTCACAATACGGTTGTTGTGATTCTTTGCAGGTTCCAACAAAGCTCTGGTTCTCCTGTCTATTACATATTCCCATATGGGTTCTGTAACATTAAGAGAATCAATCTTATACATTGTCAGTCTGGTGTTTTTGCCTGGATAAGGAATACGAATAGACTCTTTGAACGATTTTTTTCCTTTTGTGGCTTCTTCTGTCAGTCGCCATTCGCTGAAAACAGTGCTAATGCCATCAGAATAAAGCAATTCATCGGTCTCGACATCCCTCAATTCGTAATAATAGGCACCCAAACGATATGGATTTATCATGTTTTTTGTTCGGCCGTACCACAGCCCGTCGTCATATATCTTGTCGAGTTTGAACGACTCGCAACATGAATCTCCTGTATGTATAAGATTGAATCTCAGTGTTTTATCTACAAAATGCTTCTCAAAGTCATTCTTTGCATTTCTCGAACAAGAAATGAACAAAGTTATGATTATCAATAAGAAAGCAATTCGTTTCATATTATTTGTCTATTGTAGCCAAAAATTCTTCGTTAGATATAGTCTTTGAGATTCTATCTTTCAAGAACTCCATTGCTTCAACAGGTGTCATGTCGGCAAAGTGGTTGCGCAATGCCCATACACGTGCCAGTGTGCGTTCGTCAACGAGCAGGTCGTCGCGACGTGTGCCTGATGCCACGATGTCGATAGCAGGGTAGATGCGCTTGTTCGACAGACGGCGGTCGAGCTGCAACTCCATATTGCCGGTGCCCTTGAATTCCTCGAAGATGACTTCGTCCATCTTGGAGCCGGTGTCGATAAGTGCTGTTGCCAATATAGTGAGTGAGCCTCCTCCTTCGATGTTACGTGCGGCACCGAAGAAACGTTTTGGTTTCTGCAAGGCATTTGCCTCGACACCGCCTGAGAGCACCTTGCCTGATGCCGGCGACACCGTGTTGTAGGCACGTGCCAGACGTGTGATAGAATCGAGCAAGATTACCACGTCGTGGCCGCATTCGGTTAGTCGTTTGGCCTTTTCAAGCACGATGTTTGCAATCTTAACATGTTTGTCGGCTGGCTCGTCGAATGTTGAAGAAATGACTTCGGCTTTCACGCTGCGTGCCATGTCGGTGACCTCTTCCGGACGTTCGTCTATTAATAATATAATAAGGTAAACCTCTGGATGGTTGGCGGCGATAGCGTTAGCTACTTCCTTAAGCAACACTGTCTTACCGGTCTTTGGCTGAGCTACTATCAAACCACGCTGGCCTTTGCCGATAGGGGCGAAGAGGTCCATGATTCTTGTCGATACTGTGCCTCCCTGGTGACCGGTGATCTTGAATTTCTCATCCGGGAACAGAGGTGTGAGGAAGTCGAACGGGATACGGTCGCGGACCTCGTCGGGGTTACGGCCGTTGATTTTATCTACTTTCACCAACGGGAAATATTTCTCGCCGTTCTTTGGAGGACGAATCATTCCGAGTATGGTGTCGCCAGTCTTGAGTCCAAACAGTTTTATCTGTGACTGTGAGACGTATATATCGTCGGGGGAGTTGAGGTAGTTGTAGTCGGCAGAACGCAGGAATCCGTAGCCGTCGGGCATGATTTCAAGCACGCCTTCAGCTTGCACCACACCGTCGAACTCCGAAATCATCTCTTCGTGACGCTGTGGGGCTGGTTGCTGTTCTTCTTGGCGATGTGCCGGTTTCACCTCGTAAACCTCCTGTTTCTCTTCGACCATTGGGGTAACCTCCTCAACAGGTGCAACATCTTCAATATCAGGCTCTTCCTCATTGTTTTCGTTAAGCATCTCATTTGCCACGTCAACCACAGCCGGTTTCGGTCTCGGATATGAGACGTGACGTGTCCTTTCGCCTTCTTCATTATTTTCAAAAGAAGTCTTTATCACATCAGGACGTTTTCCTATTCTCGGACGTCTGCCGCGTTTAGGCGCTTCAGCAGGAGATGTCTCTTCCAAAGGTTTCGCTGTCTCTTCCGCTGGTTTTACTGGCTCAGGCTCTGGTGCCGGCTCTTCAACCACAACTTTCTTCTTCCTGCCTGGCCGACCCTTAGGCTTAACCTCGGGTGCGGAAGCTCCCTCTGGCTCAGACTGTTTCTCAATGATGCTATAAACAAGGCTTTCCTTGGGTAAGCTGACATTTTCCACACCAAGTTTCAACGCAATCTCTTTAAGCTCAGCAATGGATTTGTCGTTTAATTCAAAAATATCGTACATAAAAAGTCAATTAATTAAGACTGAATTTTTTTCAATAATTTGCTTTATGAATTTCTACTGAACAGAATTGTTCGAGTTTTGAACATAAACTAATGGCTAATGTTCATTTGACGTTGCAAAGATACGTTTTTTTTTCATACAACAAAATTTTTTCTTAATTTTGCAAAAAATTTTTAGATATGATTCAGAGAAGACAGACAATTTTCATGCTTTTATCAGCAATTATTAGTGGTTTGTTGTTTTTTATGCCTTTGGTTTCGTTTACAGCTGGCGGCAATGCAATGAATTTCACCATTTTTGGAATTGAGAACCCGGTAGAAAACATAGCACTTTCGAACACTTACACTTGGCCGCTAATCGTATTGACGGTTTTGATGACGTTAGTGCCTTTGGTAACCATCTTCCTTTATAAAAAACGCGAGTTGCAGGTGCGTCTTTGCCGACTCAATATGCTAACTACTGTGATTGTTATCGGATTGGTGTTTTTATATTATGAGGCTGATTTGCAGAAAGTAATTGCAGCAGTTGAGGGCGACACATATCAACTCGACGTGGCATATTTCATCGGAATGGCACTTCCGTTAGTCAACCTGGTTTTTCAGATTTTTGCCATCCGCGGAATCAAGAAAGATATTGAACTATTGAAATCTATTGACAGACTGAGATAAAGCTGTCATTTCAAGCATAGTCGAGAAGTTTTATCGTTTTTTCTCGTAAAGTTCCATATTTTTGATATCACTTCCGTCAATCTGGAATCGCACCATCGTCATGACGCGGTGAAAACCGCTGTTTCCTGCAGCTCCAGGGTTGATGTGAAGCAAATTCAGTTCATGGTCGTTCATCACCTTTAATATATGTGAATGCCCGCTGATGAAAATATTAGGTTTCTCTCTGATTATCAGTTCTTTAACGCTTGGTTCGTAATGGTTTGGGTAGCCTCCAATGTGTTTCATCATCACCTTCACGTTTTCGACTGTGAAAACTTCAATCTTTGGAAACATCATTCGTATATCCAAATCATCGATGTTGCCATAAACAGCCCGTAAAGGCTTGAATGCCATAAGTTTGTTGGCGACATCGGCTCCGCCGATGTCGCCAACATGCCATATCTCGTCGCAGTCCTTGAAAAACTCAAAGACCGCCGGATTAAGCCATCCGTGTGTGTCCGACAATAATCCTATCTTTGTCATTTATCACGGAATCTTGTATGAGATACCGAGGCTCAACACTTCCTTGAACTGACGGAAAGTGGTGCCTTTGACAGGGCTTAACGGAGCGATATCCTCATCATAGACCAAGCGTGCTGTGATGTTGCAGCTCAACCAGTCGTTGACCTTCATAATCAAGGCATTGTCCCAGTCGAAGTCAACAGGGCAAGTGTATTTCTCGCCAACAGCGTTGACATCTGACGATTTGATAAGATAATCGTAGAATGCGATGAGTTTCGAGCTGAATGTCACGTTCTTTACAATCTCATAATTGAATTCTGCTGTGAGCTGAGCACCGAGTTCCCAACGGATGTTTTCACCATGTTTAAGAAGATGTTTGTTGCCAAGAGAGTCAATAACAGGCTCGCCGTTCTCATCCAATTCATATTCGGCTTTCTTCACACCATAAGCGCCATTATCTGCAAGTCTCTGGTCGTTGACAACAATCATCTTGCCTGTGAGAGGAGCAAAGTTCACTTTGAAATGCTCGTTTGGAACCCACTGGACACCAAGACCCAATGTGACATAACCAGGATTCATGAAACCTGAAATTCTGTTTGTGCTGTCTTTGCTGTAGTCAAATCCATCTGCAAACTGAGATTGGAATGTCAACTCAGCTGTGGCAAACAATTTCTTGTGTGAGATGTTGTGGCCGTACAACGAGCTTAAGAAGATGCGGTCATCGGTCTTGGTAGGCTTCTTTTTGAGGTCAAAATAGTTGTAGCCGAGCTGCAGGTCGATGCTGTTGTCCCATTTATGGTTGCCTTTCTGGAAGTTGATTTCGTACTTGGCGAGACCAAGGAAGTTGATGTTGTCCTGTCCACCTGCCGACCAGTTGTCGAAATGACTCTGAGCCATGTTAAAACCAACGGTTCCGCCATGTGTCCATGGAGATGTCTGAGTTTCTTCTTCTTGTGCGAATGCCACATTCACCGAAAGCAGCAACGCGATCAAAGGTAAAAATCTTTTCATTTTTTTAATATTTGGTTAATAATTATTTCCGTCATAATAATTCCGCTCTCCAATCTTGAAAGTGATATCCTGAGTCGTCCTTGTCCTCACGAGACTGTCATTCTTTACACCTGGAGTCCATACAAGATTCTGTATCAGTCGGATAGCCTCATTGTCGCAGCCGCCTCCAACACTGTTTTCAACGATGATGTTCGACGCTCTGCCGTCTGTCTCAACAACGAAATTCAGTTTTACAGTGCCTTGAATCTCAAACTGTTTGGCCTGATCAGGGAACTTGAGGTTGGTACGAAGATATGCCGCCATATTCACCTGCGGATTGTCGAAATAAGGCTTCGGAGCCTGGTGTAACTCCTTCAAATCATAGATTTTGTTGCTTTTCTGGGCGGGATGACCTTGGTCTGGCAGCATCAGACGCGGATTCTTTTCTTCTGCCTTTTTATAACTCTTAGGAGAGAACTCAATAGTGTAATAATCGTTGAAACTCGTGGCTTTTCCGTTGTTCATGGCAGGATTCCATTCAATCATCTTGACCAGACGGATGGCTTCGGCGGCACATTGCTCGTCAAAAGCGTTTTCAACCCTGTAATTGCTGGCGTTTCCTTCAGCGTCAACATCATAATAAACGGTGATTTTTCCACCTCTTTTGTCAAGAGCCTCCTTGGGGTAGATAAGATGGTTCTGAATGATTTTTTTTGTCAATGCAAATCCTGATTTCGGCTCCGGATTCTTGGTCTGAGCATTGACGTTCAGTCCTAAAAAACTGATTATCAATAAGGTGAAGATTGATATTGGTCTGATATTTTTCATTGTTCTAATCTGTTTTTCAAAATAAACACTGCAAATTTACGATTTTTTTGAATGATATGCTATTTTTTTTGTAATTTTGTTATCTCAAACAGAAAACAATGAATAGTAATTTCAATAAAAAAGAGGATTCCAACATGGTTTTCGGCGTTCATCCTGTCGAAGAGGTTATTAAGGCAGGGAAGGAGCTGGAGAAAGTTTTCGTGCAATCGGGTTTGCGTTCGCCGCAGATTTCGGATATAGTGAAATATGCCCGTGAGCATGAGGTTCCTGTGCAGTTTGTGCCTATAGAGAAGCTCAACCGTCTGACGCACAAAAACCATCAGGGCATAGTGGCGTTTGTTTGCCCGATATCATACCAAACCATCGAAAATGTCATTCCGATGGTTTATGACGAAGGCCGGATGCCGTTTGTAGTGATCCTCGACCGTGTCACCGATGTGCGCAATTTTGGCGCCATCGCGCGCACATGCTATGCCGCCGGCGTCGATGCTATCGTCATCCCGTCGCGTGGAAGTGCCTTGATTAACGGCGATGCAATGAAAACCAGCGCTGGCGCTTTATCATTAATTAATGTATGCCGAGTTGAAAACATCAAAGACACCATCGATTTCCTGAAGGCGAGTGGCTTGAAAGTGATAGCATTCTCGGAAAAAGGCAAGCAGACCATCTGGCAGGCCGACCTTACAGGTCCTATCGCCATCATGATGGGGTCGGAGGAAGACGGCATCAGCGAGGCTTACCTCAAACGTGTCGATGACCATCTCGTAATACCTATGCCAGGCGACATCGATTCTTTGAATGTCAGCGTTGCCACCGGCATCGTGACATTCGAAGTCGTCCGCCAGAGACAATTGTAGAGACGGATGCAAATCCGTCTCAAAATAAAAAAGAGCGATGCTGCAGCGTCGCTCTTTTTTTTGTTTCGTCAAGTAATCTGTTAGTTCTCTTTTTTCTTGAGCACTTCTTTGATTCTTGCTTTCTTACCGCGGAGACCTCTGAGGTAGTAGATTCTTGCTCTGCGGACGGCACCTTCCTTGTTAAGCTCGATGCTCTCGATCATTGGGTCAGCGATAGGGAAGATTCTTTCAACACCGATGTTGTTAGAAATCTTTCTCACTGTGAAAGTTGCACTCTTGCCCTGACCTGCGCGCTGTAACACAACACCCTGGAATTTCTGCAAACGTTCCTTGTTTCCCTCAACAATCTTGTAAGTAACGGTGATTGTGTCACCTGACTTGAACTGTGGAAAATCTTTTACTTGTACTTGATCTTCAACAAATTGAATTAACGCGTTTTTCATTTCTGTTGTATTTTTTATCTTATTTTTTGTCCTCTAAAAAAGCATGCAAAAATACAGAATTTTTCAATACCTGCAACATTTATTTTATTTTTTTTATTTTTTCGTACATCTCCGGACGGCGAATCTTTGTCCTTTCCAATGCTTGCTGGTATTTCCAATCGTTTATCACTCGGTCGTTTCCCGACAAAAGAACATCTGGAACGGTCCATCCTTTGTATTCACGGGGTCTTGTATATACCGGTGGCGACACCATTCCGTCCTGAAATGAGTCGGAAAGTGCCGAAGTTTCATCGCTCAAAGCACCTGGAATAAGGCGCACCAGACTGTCGGTCAACACGGCCGCGGCAAGTTCACCTCCCGACAGCACATAGTCGCCAATAGAAATCTCTTTTGTGATCAGATGCTCGCGGATTCGCTCGTCGATGCCTTTGTAATGCCCACAAAGCATGATTAGATTCTGATTCAACGACAGCTGATTCACTACAGGTTGCGTCAGCAATTCCCCATCCGGACTCATGTAGATGACTTCGTCATAATCTCTTTCCGATTTCAGCTTGGTGATGCAGTTATCGACAGGCTCTATCATCATAACCATTCCGGCACCAGCCGAAAAAGGGTAGTCGTCAACACGTTTGTGCTTGTCGGTGCTGTAGTCGCGCAAGTTGTGAAGATGAATCTCCACCAAACCTTTGTTGATGGCGCGCTTCACTATCGACTCAGTGAACGGACCCTCGAACATCTCGGGAAATATGGTAATGATATCAATGCGCATTTTGTAAATTTTTCGCTGCAAAATTAGTAAAATTTCTCTTTATATTAATAAAGGTATTATGAAAATAACCGCCATTTAATCTTAATTTATTGATTATCAATCTATAAAAATTTTTTAAAAATTTTGTTGAACGTATTTAAAAAAGATGTAATTTTGCATCGCTTTTCGAAAGAAAAAAGCAGAAACCCTTGCCCAGGTGGTGAAATTGGTAGACACGCTACTTTGAGGGGGTAGTGACGATTGCGTCGTGCAAGTTCGACTCTTGTCCTGGGCACTCAAAGGAATCCAAGAAATTCCACCCAAAGCCCATGTGGTGAAATTGGTAAACACGCTACATTCAGGGTGTAGTGAGCGGACGCTCTTGGAAGTTCGAGTCTTCTCATGGGCACAAGATATAAAAAAATCGCCGACCAACGGTCGGCGATTTTTTTATAGGTATTTATCTAACCAGTTTTTAAATCTTCTCTGCCACAAGATACCGTTCTGTGGTTTCAAAACCCAGTGGTTTTCATCCGGGAAATAGAGAAATTCTGCCGGGATGCCGCGCAAAACTGCCGCATTGTAGGCCTGCATGCCCTGTGTGAAGCAGATTCTGTAGTCCAGACCGCCGTGAATCACAAGGATTGGAGCAGTCCATTTGTCAACAAAGAGGTGTGGTGAGTTGGCATATGACGACTGCACGACAGGATTGTCTTTTTCCCAGTATGGGCCGCCGAGATCCCAGTTCACGAACCACATTTCCTCAGTCTCAAGATATTGTGCGTCGAGGTTAAACATGCCGTCGTGGGCGATGAGTGCCTTGAAACGACCGTCGTGATGACCTGCAAGCCAATACACCGAGAAACCTCCGAAGCTGGCGCCGACAGCACCGAGTCGGTCTTCGTCAACGAATGGCTCTTTTGCCAAGGCGTCGATGGCCGAGAGATAGTCTTTCATGCACTGTCCGCCGTAGTCGCCGCTGATTGCCTCGTTCCATTCCTGACCGAAGCCTGGGAGACCACGACGGTTTGGAGCCACCACGATGTATCCGTTGGCCGCCATCTGCTGGAAGTTCCAGCGATATGACCAGAACTGGCTAACTGTGCTCTGTGGACCGCCTTCGCAGTACAGAAGGGTAGGATATTTCTTGTTTTTGTCGAAATGCGGAGGATAAATGACCCATGTCAACATCATCTTGTCGTCGGTGGTCTTGATCCATCTCTCTTCGACTTCAGCTGTCGTTAACTGCTTGAAAATGTTATCGTTGACATGTGTGATGACCTCGAAATTGCCATTCTTGGGGTCGATGCTGTAAAGCTCTGTCGGATGACTCATCGACTGCTGTCCGCCAATGAGTTTGTCGCCAGCTACAGCCAACGACACGAAGTTGTGCTTGCCGCTCGTAATCTTGCGGATGTTGCCTGTGTTGAGGCTCAGCTCATAAATCTGGTCGGTTGCGTTGATGTCGCTGATGAAATAAATCTTTGTGGCATCAGCCGACCATGTGAGATTTGTCGAGTTTTGGTCAAAAGCGACGCTGTAGTCGGTCTTCTCGCCAGTGCTTAGATTCATTACGAAAAGGCGTTGTTTGTCGGCCTCATAGCCGTCGCGTTCCATGCTCTCCCAAGCCAGCATGTTGCCTTTTGGCGATACCGAGATGTTGAGGTCGTAGCCCATCATGCCTTCGGTGAGGTTTGCAGTCATGTCGGCAGCGATGCTGTATCTGTAAATATCAGTGTTTGTTGAGGTTGCATAGTCTTTGCCTTCTTTTTTGCGGCAGCAGTAAAGAATTGCGCTGTTGTCCTCGGTCCAAGCGACCTGTTCCATGCCGCCCCAAGGTCTCACCGGTGACTCCCAAGGCTCGCCTTGAAGTATGTCTTTTCCGCTGATAATCATGCCGTTACCGAGTTTTGCGACGAAGAGATGGCTGTAGGTGTCAACCCATTGGTCCCAATGACGGTACATGAGGTCGTTGTTGATTCTTCCTGATGATTTCTGGAGGTCAGGGTAGATGTCGGCGACGGTTTCTTTCATCTTCACCTCGGCGGAATAAACTATGCGCTGACCGTCGTTGCTGTATTTGAATCCGGTGATTCCGTCAGGAATATCAGTGATTTGCTTGCGGTTCTTCCCGTTGATGTCCATCTCCCAAAGCTGCATTTCGCCCGAAGCGGCAGTCATGAAGGCAATGTGGCCTGAAGGTGTGAAAACAGGGCTGTATTCGCTGAATTCACCATTAGTGAGACATTTCACGTTCTTTCCGTCAGCATCCATGATGTAAAGTCTCGAAAAACTCTTGTTTTCATCGACATAGTAGTCAGAGACGTTGTAAACAACTTTCTGAGCATCAGCCGACACTGAGAATTCGCCGATTCGTCCCATGCTCCAAAGAACTTCCGGAGTCTGGATGTCGGATGTGAGTTTGATTTTTTCGCGCACCGGAGCTTTAGGCTTCGAGCTTTCACCGCATGACTGTAACAATAACAGTATCAATGCGATAGGTAATAGTAATCTTTTCATATAAACAAAATTTAAATTTTCGATTTGGTTTTGCAAATTTACAAATTCTTTTTAACTTTGCAAAAATTTTTACTATGAAACGCATATTATTAATATTGGCATTATTTGTCGCGACAACGGTATCGGCGCAGCAACGTCTTGTGTATCAAACATATATGCTTGGATCTGATAGCGGCGACACCACTTTCCGTGAGGTTTTGCGTTATAAAAACCAGCTGAAGATCTCAGATATTCAGGAGCTTTCAGGCGAACTAATCCAAGGATTATCAGCGAATTGCACTTACGTGAATTATGATGCCGACTCGGCATTCTATCAAAACAATTATCAAGATGGGGAATCGTATTATTATTCTTATCCGTTGAAAAACAATGACATAGTCTTTGAAGAGAAAGGCGAGGAAAAGATTTTAGGTTATGATTGCAAGAAATATAAAACATCGATAAACTCTAACACAATTGAGGTTTGGATGACGGAAAGCCTTGGTTTTGATGCCTCTCCAGTGACTTCGCGCGGCTATCTGAAAGGCGTGATGGTGCGCCAGGCTATAAACGGAAACCGTATCATGGAGCTGAAATCGGTGAAGAAAGACAAGAAGCTAAAAAAGAGCTTGATTCCTGATAATCTTGGAGTTAGAAAGAGTTGGCGGGAGCTTGATAATATTAATAAGGAGAAGCTGATTATCCGCACGAAGATTTTCGAGGACGAGCAGATTCATTTTGCAAAAATTGAGAAATTCATTGGCGAGATTCCGTTCGATACGGTGCTTCATTTCTCTTACGGTACAATCATTGTGAAGCGGGTGAACCTGCCGGTTTTGCCGGAGCATTATCAGATTTTTGCGGAGCTGCATCAGCGCTCGAATGGAGATGCATACGACCGTTCAGGCTCTGTTTTTGTAATTCCTATGGATAAAAAACTATCTTTAAGTAACGCTTTAATTGATAGCATTGAAGTTATTCCTTATCAATTAGATAAGAATGGTAAAAAATACCAAGGAATACGTCTTACCGATGACTATATGCCAGTTGTTGAACTGGTGCGATTCTTCACTCCATTTGGTGTGAATCATTTCAACGACAGGGTTCAGCTGGATGGCTTGGAATGGGCTTATGAGGCATATTACAAGATGGAGGTCTCGGAACTTTCCGACCGTCTTTCGGGCGATGTGTTGATAGGTGCTTTCATCGGCAACTATGACGGCGGTGGACATAAGATTTCATTGGATTTAGTGGCATATCCGCAGGATTACGACGGCGATGCCTCTAAAAACAGCCGCTGGAGCTTACCTCTGTTCAACACCTGCAACGTGATGGAGATGTCGGGCCAGAACTACGGACGTTTGTTCATGACCGACAGCTTGACAGTCGAGTTTGATATCCCTGAAGATATTGAGAATCTTCGACTTAGATATATCACCACCGGTCACGGAGGCTGGGGTGGAGGCGACGAGTTCAACCCTAAGGAAAACACGATAATTATTGATGGCGAAAAGGTCTTCAAATACACTCCATGGCGTTGTGACTGTGCGACTTACCGCGAGTTGAACCCGGTTTCTGGCAACTTCTGGAACGGTGTCTCTTCGTCAGATTTATCGCGTTCAGGTTGGTGTCCTGGCACCGCTACAAATCCGGTTTATTTCGACTTAAGTGATTTAAAACCGGGGCATCACACGATAACGGTGGCAATCCCTCAGGGAGAAGATGAGGGTGGAAGCTTCTCGCATTGGATGGTTAGCGGGGTGCTGGTGGGAAATGTCAATCAATAAACCTCAATCTCATCAATTAAAATCCAAGATAGATAGCGCCAAATTGTAAAGAAATTTTTATATTTCTTGCATTTTCCTGAAATTTGTGTTAAAAATGCACACGGAACGTCATTTTCTCGCGCTCCAATGATTCTTATTCAAAATTCTGTTTTTAGTTTTGCCGTAGAATTTTAAAAATTTTACGACAATGAAAAAGATCGATTCATTTTATCAGGACGAAAGTCAGATTAAAATCCGAGTCAGTCAATACATTGTATTGTAGTTCTATAATTCATTGATAATTAAGAAATAATATTATGTCGAGGAGTAAGAAAAATTTTAAATTCGTGCCGGAAACCACTTCAATATGGAATAATATAAAGATATCCGATTTAAGAAACGTGGTGTTTGATTACTTTAGAAACAATCTTAAAGGTCGAAAGGTGGTGAATGATGATCTTGGTATAACGGTTTGGTTTTCGATGGAAAACGCTCGTAAGTCGGCTAAAGGAGGCTCTATGTATCATAAAAAAGCAGAAATAGTTAAAATCTTACCTGAAATAATTAAATATGCATTGTACAATAATTTCGGCGAGAGAAAAGATTCTGACAATCCGAATGTTATTGGCTTTTTTAATTTTAAGGGTAAATGTATTTTAGACGGAGAAACGGAGCATTTGAGACTTGCTGTACAATTACAAAAAACAGCTAAATTCTATTATAACATCGAGGTTAATCGTATTATAATAAAATCGCCAGTCCCCAAGCGCCCGTAGGTTGTGCTTTATAGCAGACTGGCGATATATTTTCCGATGAACCAAGATATGTATGTGCTGTTCTTGGCCAATGGCACCGCAAAGATAAAACAAATTTCAATACAATCAGACAATTTTCAAAAAAAATATGATTATTTATTCATTTTCAATGCGGCGGCTTTAATAAACTCCAATCTCATCAATGAAAATCCAGGCTGGATAACCATATCCTGAATGTCCTTCGGGGCAGTCATATGGCTCCACAATGACCTCGACATAGCGAGTGCTTACTGGATCAAACGTGATTTCAATAGGGTAGAGCGGCTCGTTATAGTCGGGGGCTAAAATGTCGAATTCTTGATAAGCGACCTCTTTGAATTCTTCTCCGTCGTCTGAGACCATAACTTTCACCGATTTTGCGTTGAAGATCCAGTCTTTCATGTTGATATTGAGATTGAATGCGACCTTGCTAATCTCTGTAACCTCTTGTAAATCAATGGTTGCGTCGCATTTAACACCAAACCAGCCAATCCAACGGCCTGTGCGGTAATTGCTGCTGCCTCGCAACCCGTCAATGAGAGTCTGAGCGCCGTCATAAGCATAGTTTCTGTGCGGCTGGTCTTTCAATACTATAGGTTTCATTGAGGCTTTGCTGAAGTCGAAGTCGGTCTTGAACACACGACCTTTCGTGCCATCGGGATACATGACATAGCCTTCAAGATGACAGTTTTTATTGATTTTCAGCGGCTCTGTGTATTCTACAAATCCATGATTGTCACTAGAATACATTATTTTGCCATCCACTTGTTTGGTCATCGTAACATCAAGGACGCCTTCGCTAATATTCGGTACGATTTTCACGTCGATGTCGAAGATGTGGGTTGCATAACGCCAGTGGTAGAGGTCGTAAAGCTTCGTCATGCGGTATTGGCGTTTCACATAGTCGTAGTAATCCTTTTGTTCGGGATAACACCATTGTACTTCCGAAAGGGCACCGAGCCGAGGTAAGAGCCTGAATAACACCACGTTAAACTCGCTGGCGTATTCCGTCCAAATATTGCCTTGAGGTCCGAGGATGTATAGCTCTTCGTCTTCCGAAAGACCTTCGGGAATAGGCTCAAACGAATAAACTTTCTTCACGGAGTTGTATCCGCCGCCAGCTTCCGGCTCGCTGTCGGTGTCAAGTGACTGATAATAATCGAAATACAGGTAGTCGCATGGTGTCATGATGACGGTGTGATGCATCTTTGCCGCCTTGTAGCCGCCGTCGCTGCCGCGCCAGCTCATCACCGTGGCATTGGGCGCCAGCTCGCCGTCGAGCATCTCGTCCCATCCGATGATATGACGGCCGTGAGCCTCGATAAATTGCTCCATACGCGCCATTACATAGCTCTGGAGATAGTCCTCAGCACTATGTTTGTCGTCACCTTTAATGCCGAGTTCCTTAATCTTTGCTTGGCATTTCGAACATTCGCGCCATCGGTCACGAGGCACCTCGTCGCCACCAATGTGGATATACTCGCTCGGGAAGATATCCATCACCTCAAGCAAAACATCCTCAAGGAATTGCAGTGCCTGTTCGTTGCCCGCGCAAATCACATCTTCCGATACGCCCCATTGTTTCCACACCTCGTAAGGACCGCCTGTGCAGCCGAGTTCGGGATATGAGGCGAGGGCTGCCAGCATATGACCAGGCAAATCGATCTCCGGAATGATGGTGATATGACGCTTTTCGGCATATTTTACAAGGTCGCGCAGCTCTTCCTGCGTGTAAAAACCGCCATGACGTATGGTGTCGAAAGCCATAGTCTTACCGATAATGGTACCTGAACGCCAAGCCCCGATTTCAGTGAGCTTAGGGTATTTCTTTATCTCAATTCTCCAGCCTTGGTCGTCGGTGAGATGAATATGGAATCTGTTCAGATTGTGCAGCGCCAATATGTCAATGTATTCCTTCACCTCGTCAATTGTGAAGAAATGACGGCTCACATCGAGATGCATTCCGCGATATGCAAAGCGTGGCCAGTCGTTGATGACACATGCAGGAAACTCAATTTTTGAGGCATTTGTGCCTACTGGCAGGCTTTTCCTGAGGGTTTGAATACCATGGAAAACACCTAAAGTATTACTTGAAGTAATCTTTATAACATTATCATTAACAATTATTTGATACACATCTATATCGTCTGAAAAATCTGGATTTATATTCAATTTTATAGCATTATCAATCTCCGCATCCGTGCAAACTGTTTTCAACCTAAATCCTAAAATATCATAGAAATATTCAACTAGAAAATCCGCTTCATTTGCCAATTCTTCGTTCAATTTTGGGTAAACGACAACGGTATTTTTATCCAAAACGAACGGTTTTTCTTTTGTTAAATTGATTTCTTTGGGCAACGGAATAACTTGATAGTCAGCGGTTTGTACTGATTTTTGGCAAGATGTAAATCCTAATACCAATATCGCTGCAATTATTATAAAAATGAGTTTTTTCATGATACAATGTGAAATTTAGACTGCTAAATTACAAAAAATGTTGATTAGTCTGCAAAATTTTTGTAATTTTACACCCTAAAATTTCGACGATGAAGGTACTGCATACATCTGATTGGCATATCGGCCAGACTTTTCACAACTACAGCCGCGAGGAGGAGCATAAATACTTCTTTGAGCAGCTTAAGTCAATCATTATCAAGGAGAAACCTGATGTGATGGTGGTCTCTGGCGATGTGTTTCATACCGCTGTACCAACCATTATTTCGCAGCGACTTTACTATAATTTCATCGTTGAACTATCGCGCCTGGACGATGATTTGCAGATAGTTATAACAAGTGGAAACCACGATTCGCCATCGAGGCTTGAGGCTCCGAGGACTTTGTGGGAGGCTTTTAACGTGTCGGTGGTCGGAATGCTTGATTATCATGCAATTAACGATGATTCAGAATTGAATTTCGATGCGTCGAAGTTGGAGATTCCGGTTACAAAAAAAAGCAAGATTATCGGCTGGGTGCTTGCAGTTCCGTATATCAACGGCAATGCGAATATTTATGATAAGCTGTTGAACCATCTTAAGAAAAGACCGGAATACTCTGATAATCAGTGCGTTGTGGCCATGGGACATCTTGCTGTCAAAAGTGCTGACATCACTGGACATAGCGCCGACATCATAGGAAGCCTTGAGACCCTTGACATTCAAGACTTTGAGACTGCAAAAGGCATTGATTACTGGGCATTCGGGCATATTCATTATCCGCAAGCGATAAAAGGGATGGAAAACATGCGCTATGCTGGCTCTCCGTTCCCAATATCATTCAACGAAAACTATGAACATTCAGTGGTTTCGGTGAACATAAAGGATGGAAAGGCCGAAACGAAAGTGATTCCGCTCAAAACACTCATTCCTCTCATCGATTTTCCATCAAAACCGAAGTGCTACGCTGATGCTTTGCCATTGGAGACCGTTTTGATGCAACTCTTTGATATTCTTGATAAAAAAGCGTATGTGAGAGTGCATGTCCAGACCGAGAAACCGCTTACTCAGGTTGAGACGGCAGAGATTATTCAGGCTTTTGATGGACATGAGGCTATGTTTTGTGGTATTCAATCGTATTTTCCTGAAAGATTGGAAAGTGCTGATAAACAGGAGGTTAAGACATTAAACGAGCTTAAGGCGATGAGTCCGTTTTACCTCGGCTGTTCGATTTATCAGAAGAAAAACGGCGATGAGATGCCAGAAGAGCTGAAAAAGTTGTTTAAACAGGTGTGCGAGGAGGCAGAAAGACAATGAAAATCGAAAAAATCATCATCGAGAACATAAATTCCATCGTTAAAGCCGAAATAAGCTTCACTGAGGGCATTTTGGCCAACGAGCCGTTATTCCTTATCACCGGCGACACTGGAAGCGGCAAAAGCACGATTTTGGACGCCATAACGCTCGCATTGTACGACAAATCGCCACGTTACGAGAATACAAAGAACAAGGAAAAGACCGAAAACGGCCAATCGACAATGCAGAGCACGGCAAACGCCCTCCGAAAAGGCAGTAACGACGGCATATCGGAGGTGTGGTTCTCGGTTGGTGGCGAGAAATATATAGCGACATGGCATATCCACAAGACACGCAACGGCAACTATGAATCGACCGACCGCCGCAAACTCGAAATGTTGCACGGCAACGATCGAATAGTGCTGGAAGATAAGATAGAGACTGTTAATCAACAAGTTACAAAGCTTGTGGGACTGACATATGAGCAGTTTGTACGCTCGGTGATGCTCGCCCAAGGCCAGTTTAGCACGTTCCTTAATTCGGATAAAAAACAACAGACAGAAATTCTGGAAATGCTTACCGGCACTGAGATTTATTCGAAAATATCGGAAATTGTCAGAGTCAGGAAAAACGAGGCAAAAGCAGATTCCTTAAATGCGACAAATTTGTATAATAAATTGAATGACAATATCTTACCAGAAGATAAATTGTCTGTTCTGAATGAGGAATTATCAAAAAATCAGGAGGATTTCGATAAAAATGAGAAAGAAATCAAGAAACTGGAGCAAGATTTGAGAAACATCGAGAGTCTTGATAAACTGAACCTCGAAATTGAGAATTCAAAATCGCAACTCGCTGATTTACAAGCATCTTATAAAAGAATGCTTGATGACAAATCTGATTTGATAGCGAAATCTGACAAACTTAAAAAACAAATTGACGAACAATCGGGGAAAAGACCGATGTTTGAACAGATACCATTGATTATCAGCTTGTTAAAAGAGGTTGAGGAGGCGGATAAGAGGATAGAAGGGTGCAAAAAAGACATTATAGCATTAAATAGTCAAAGAAAACAGAAAGAATCAGAGTCGGCTGAATTATCTGAGAAATTGAAAGAAGCGGCTGATGCTCAATCTGAGGCTAATTCATCGTATGAAAAATGCAATCAGGAATTAGAAAAAGCGGGTCTCAACCAGCTGATGGAAGACTACAACAAGCACAAAAATGAGCTGGCGCATCAAGAGGAACGCAAAACAACATGTTTGCGCGTAAAACAGATTTTAAACGATTATAATTTCAAGAAGCAATTTATTGATACTAAAAGAGAAGAGCTAATTGAATTAAGGTATAACTTTAAGGAATGTGAAAACGATTTTGAAGTCAAAAAAGCAGCTTTTCAGGCTAAAGACACTGAGTATTTGTCGCATAAAAACATGGTTGACGAATACATGAAATCGCTGAGGAGTAAGTTGAAGGACGGCGAGCCATGTCCACTTTGCGGAAGCACAAAACATGAATTTCATGACGAAAAAGTGGTCAGTGAGTTGTTTAGAACGATAGAAACGGCTTGGGAAGAGGCGAGAAACGCCTTCGAAACAGCCAAAGACACCAAAAACAAGGCAGAAGCCAATGTCAATATGGCTATGCAAAGTATTGATAATGAGAGCAAACAACTGACAAATCTCAATAATGAGCTAATAAAACTTTGCAAAGGAACTCCGATTTATGACATTGAGAAACTTGAAAACGGTTTGAAGGCTTGTGAATCGAAAATATCGTCAGAGGGATTGATTATCAAGGATATAAATGACAAAATCTTGAAGGCTCAGGACATTCAGAAGAGTCTGCAACTGCTTCTTGTTGGAAAAAACAAGGCTGACGAAGCATTTAAAGCTGTCGAAAATCAGAATATTAAGCTTAAAAATGAGATTGCTGACATTGATGGCAAGATTAAAAACAGAAAAGAGCTAATTGAACAGACCGAGCAGGGTCGTTTGGAGAAGATTAGCCGTGCCAACACATTGATAATCATTGATAAATGGGAAGAAAATTGGCGGAAATCAAGTGTTGAGTTCTACAATATGTTGCGTAAATCAGCTGATGACTGGAAAGCTCTAAATGATGAATTTGAAAAAGTCAATGCCGAGATACTCAAAATTGATGAAATAGCCAGTGGAATCAAGAGAATCGAAGGCATCGAAAAGATGGATGCGTTTGAAGGAAAAGTTGCGGTACGAAACGATATCGACAAGAGCAACTTGGTCAGCGGTTTCTCAAAGGTTGTTTTCAATTTGATTGATAAGAGCGAACAGGCTAAAGTAATTGAAAATCAATATGATGGCAAATTGAATGAGGAGTTTAAGGCGCAGACATTAATGGCATTAACGACCTTAAGGGCGTTAATGGCGGCGCAAACGGAAACCATTACAGAGCTTCGCGCCCAACTCTCGTTAAATACCCAAAACACTGCCTTAGCAAAGACAGCTAAGGATGATTTGGAGGCTAAAAATGGCGTTTTGAGGCTATGGACAGAGCTTTCTGATGCCATAGGCACCACAAAAACCACCAATTTCCGTGACGTTGCGCAAGCATACACTATGCGGATATTGCTTGACCAGGCAAATTATTTCTTGCGCAAGTTGAGTCATCGTTATGAGTTGACGTGTTATGATAACTCATTGGCTATCATGGTTATAGATAAAGAAATGGGAGGTGAGATACGTACTGCTTCGTCATTGTCGGGTGGTGAGACGTTTTTGGTTTCGTTGGCTTTGGCATTAGGTTTGACAGCGTTGAACGATGCGAACTTAAACATCGACATGCTGTTTATCGACGAAGGTTTCGGCTCGTTGGACGGCGAGAGCCTCGAGATGGCGGTCACAGCGCTCGGCAACATGCAGAAATTCGGCAAGAAAGTAGGAATCATATCGCATGTCGATAGCTTGAAAGAGCGCATTCCTGTTCAGATTCAGGTGATTAAGAGGGGCAAGGCGGCAAGTGAAGTGGTGATAAAATAAAAAAGCCGGCGTCAAAACCGGCTTTTTTGTGTGAACTAGGCGGGAGTCGAACCCACAACCGCCTGATCCGTAGTCAGGGACTCTATCCAATTGAGCTACTAGTCCATTCGCGCTGCAAAATTACAGCTTTTTTTAATATGCGTGACAAAAAAATTGACTTTTTTTGTTGTTCGCTTTGTGGGGGAGGGTGGACTCGAACCACCGAACTCATCCGAGGACAGATTTACAGTCTGTTGCAATTGCCGCTATGCGACTCCCCCAGGGATTTTTGCGCTGCAAAATTACGAATATTTCCGCAATCTGCAACATTTTTTATCAAAAAATTTTTAAGTCTTTTAATTTCTTAAAAATCAATAAATTACAGAGCATTGTCGTATCGACGAGGCATGGAAGAAGCCCACGGCCTTGTCTTCTGGACTGATATTTGTACGCACATTTGACGGCGTTCCCATCATCGGATTGGTGCCTGTGCTAGCCGAAATCTCCACTATATACAAGGCATAATTTGTCGGGATGGACCACAGATCCATGGTGACGGTGTCGCCAACGTGGACAACTTCGAGGCTGTCGCGTTGGTTGAGGCCATAGACAGGAAACTCGCCGGCAATCATTACCATTAAAGGACCATTGAAATAGATTCCGGCAAAATCCATGGCATTGAAAACCTCACATTTTGTCAAAGTGTCACCACCCACCAATCCATCGTTGATGCGAATGCGAGCCATGTAGGTGACATTCTTGTCTTCACAGGTGAGAAAATATGGATAAACACCCAGATAATTCTTGACTTCCAGTGAGTTGAACTTCCACGGTTTGATCCTTATCGAGTCGATTTGCTCAACATTGATATTCATCTTCGATTTCGAATAAAAATGATGATTCCCGTCTTCGTCGGCAAAGTCAATCGACAGATGATAAACGTGCTCCATCTGGCCTGCAATCTCATTCACCGAATAGTAATAACCTGGTTTTTCGGACTCTTCAAACCAGATGGTGTCCTGCCAAATAGTGTCTAGATTTGCATTCAGTATGCCATCGAGCATGAAAACTATGGCGTTGGATATCATCTCGGGCTGACCGCCATAGAACGGCTCGGTGCGGCTTATGATGACTTCCTGTTTCTTGTGTTCGTCAGTTATTGAAGCACTTACACCTACAAGCTGATCGCCTTCCTGCGTCTTAATGCGCATTTTCTCGGTGCAAGCCGAGAGTGTGAAAATTGCTGATATGATAAGTAGTGTCTTTTTCATATTAAAACTTGAAATTATATGATATTGAAGGGATTACAGAGAAAAGATACATTTTCTCGGTCTCGATACTGTTGTTTTCGCCAGGTTTGAACGTCACAGCCCAGGTGTTGTGACGGCCATAGACATTATATACTGATGCGTTCCATTCGCCTTGCCAGCGCTCGTGATGCTTGCCTTTCCAAGTGACAGATAAGTCGAGGCGATGGTAGTCGGGATAGCGGCTCTTGTTGCGGTAGCCATTGTAGATGGCATACGTTGAGCCATGGTCGGTGTATTTTCCGTAAGGATAGGTGACAGGCTGGCCAGTGTTGTAAATCCAGTTGGCTGAAACGTTGAGACGGTCGTTGAACTCATAGTTGAGCACTATGCTGATGCAGTGTGGGCGGTCGTAAGGCGACACATATTCCTCGTCGTGGTTGATGCCTTTTACTGTGCGGAGAGAACGACTGTAAGTGTATGATATCCAACCTGTTAACCTGCCGTAGTTCTTTCTGATGATGAATTCGGCACCGTAGGAACGTCCTTTGCCGACACGCACCTCGCTGTCGATGAGAAGATTGCCATAGAAGAACGCATCGTCAACAAAATCAATGACATTGGTGAGGTTTTTGTAGAACACCTCGCACGAGGTCTCGATATCGTTGCCTCTGAAATTGCGGAAGTAACCCACGGTGAACTGGTCGCACTTCTGCGGCTTGATGTTGGGGCTGGTAGGGAACCACACATCGAACGGCAGTCCGCCAGTGGAGTTGGATGCTATCTGTGCATACTGCACTGTCCTTGAGTATGAAGCCTTTACCGATGATGTGGCACCCAGACGATACATCATGGCGAGACGAGGCTCAAGGTTTACTTCGGTGTTGAAAAACTCACCTTTCTGATAAACTATAGAGTCATAATTCTTATAATTCTCATCAAAGAGATACAATGTCTCGTCGCCGATGTTTTGGAACATCGAGAGACGCAGACCGTATCTTATTGAGAAAAAAGGACTTATGTTGTGCTCATGACCGTAATACAACGCCGATTCAAGGGCTTTGCGATAGACTTTCTCATCGGATCGCACACTAAGATATTGTGCCACGACACCTGTTCTGTCGTTGAGTTCACCTTGGCAATACTTATGATAAGTGGCTGATAATCCGAATTTTGCAGTGATTTTGCTGTTCATCAGCCAGGTGAAGTCATATTTTCCGGTAAGGTCGTTGATACCTGCCGAGATAGTGAAATCATAAGGTTTCATATCGACATCGACATTGTATCTGTAGCGAGTGTAATGCATTGACAGATTGGAAGTTAGCTTATCGCTGAAGATATGGTTCCAACGCACACTGGTGGTGGTGTTACCGTAGCCTATGCCCATCATTTTTTTGATTCCGAACCTGTCGTAGCCGTTGTAAGCTGAGAGGAAAACACGGTTGTTTTTGTTTATTACGTGGATTATTTTCCCGTTGAGGTCGTAAAAATAAAGGCGTGTATTCTTTATATTATTAACAATATACGGCGCTATGAGGCCTCCGTAGGTGACACGTCCTGCAAGAATTACGGCGGTGCGTTGTTTGTTGAACGGCATGTTGACCATGAGACGGCTTGTGAGTATTCCGATGCCGCCTGTCATAGTGAAACGGTCGGGAATCTCGTCGAGAGTTTTCACGTCGAGAACTGAAGAGAGTCGGCTTTCGTAGCTGGCGGGGATATCACCTTTATATAATGTGGCGTCTTTCACCACGTCGTTGTTGAAAACCGAGAAAAACCCAAGGAAATGCGAGGCGTTATACACTGGAGCGTCGTCGAGGGTGATGAGGTTTTGGTCGGGCGAGCCGCCGCGCACGCTGAAGTTCGACGAGCCTTCCGATGCCGCCTGCACGCCTGGAAGCAGTTGTATGGCTTTTATGACATCGACTTCGCCCATGAGAGCAGGCATCCTGCGCACGCTCTTCATCTCGAGTTTCTGGACACTCATGGCAAGCTCTCGCACGTTGGCGTCTTTCTTCTTGCTCGTGATAACAACGTTTTCGAGCATCTGTGACTCGACTTGCATATTGATATTCAGACGTTTACGCGAGTCTCCGACAGTAATTTCTTTCTCGATGGTGGTATATCCCATGTATGAAAAACGTATTTTATACCTGCCAGGATTGAGCTGAAGGTCGTAATAGCCGTTATAGTCTGTAGTGGTGCCTTTTTGCAGAGAATCGTTGTAAATTGCAGCCCCAATGAGCACATCGCCGTTGCCTGCATCCTTCACAACACCGTAGATGCCGGTCTGGGCAAAAACACTAAAAGATGCTAACTGCATCAGTATCAATAAAATATAAAATCTTTTCATAATAGCCAGTTGGGTTTGCAAAAATAGATTTTTTTTTGCAAAAAATGTGTTTTATATTAAAAAAAGTTTCAACTTTGCGAAAAGTTTTGATATGAAGTACAATTTCGACGAAATAATTGACCGCACTGGCACTGAGAGTGTCAAATATGACTTGCGAGATAAGGTCTTCGGTAAGGCCGATGTGATTCCTATGTGGGTGGCGGATATGGATTTCCGCACTCCTGATTTCATAAGAAATGCAGTGATTGAGCGTGCTAAATACGATGTTTACGGCTACACTTTCCGTGAAGACGCATATTTTGAGGCTATCGCCAATTGGATATGCCGCCGTCATCAGTGGGATGTGAAGAAAGAGTGGATGACATACACTCCTGGCGTGGTCGCAGCGTTCAACATGGCTGTGATGGGCATGACGAAAGAAGGCGACGAGGTCATAATTCAGCCGCCGGTCTATCCGCCGTTTTTCCATGCGGTGGAGAGCCATAATCGCAAATTAGTTCAAAATCCTCTGATTGACACCGGCGATGGTTTCGTGATGGATTATGAATTGCTTGAAAAACAGGCTAAGACAGCTAAGATGCTGATACTCAGTAATCCTCATAATCCGGTGGGACGATGCTGGAGTAGGGAAGAGCTGCAAAAACTTGGCGATATTTGCATGAAAAACAATGTTTTGGTGTTCTCCGACGAGATTCACTGCGACCTTGTGTTGCCAGGGTTCAAACACGTGCCTTTTGCCAGTGTTTGCAAGGAGTTTGAGCAACATTGCATTACAGCGCACGCAGCGAGCAAGACGTTTAACCTTGCGGGCATGGCCACCTCGACAATAATAATCCCTAACGATGATTTACGCAAGCAATATGTTGATTTTGTTGACAGTACGGAGATAAATCTGGGTAACATTTTCGGCAAGATTGCCACCAAGACCGCGATGGAGCAAGGGGAGGAGTGGCTGCAACAGCTTTTACAATATATAAAGGGTAATATCGACTACGTTGTGGATTATATTAATAATGAGTTGCCAAAGATTCGTGTCCATAAGGCGCAGGCAACATACATGCTATGGCTTGATTTTTCGGCATATGGATTTGATAATCAGACACTTAACCATAAGATGATATTCGAAGCTGGCTTGGGTCTGAACAACGGCAAGGAGTTCGGCAAGCAGGGCGAACAGTGTCTGCGAATCAACCTGGCATGCCCAAGAAGTGTGGTTGAGGAGGCGATGCAGAGAATAAAGAAAGTGTTCAAATAAACTTAAATATTATGAAAAAGACCTTGGCTTTAATATTCGCATTAGTGTTATCGCTATTTGCGATGGCTCAAGATATCAATTTTGATCAGTATTTTCTGGAAGAAGGCTCGTTGCGCATGGATGTTTATCAATGTGGCACTTCCGAAAGCTCACATTATGTGTTTGAGCGTTTCATCATCGAACCGCATTTTGGAGGCTCAAAGGTCAATCTTATCGATCCTTTCAATTTTGGTACCAATCGAGTGAAAGTTATTGATGCACAATCAAATACGCTTATTTATTCGAGAGGTTACAACACTTTGTTCCGTGAGTGGCAGACCACTGAGGAAGCTACTATGATGGAACGCTGCTATGAAGAGTCGGTGAGTGTCCCGTTGCCGCGTAATGAGGCGTATGTCATTCTTGAAATCAGGAATTTCGATGGCGAATTTGAAGAGGTTTTCTCAAAACTTTATGAGCCAGGAGAGATGTTCAATAGCACCGAGCAACGCTATGTTTTTGATGTTCAAAACATTATGGTCAATGGTGAACCCGACAGCAAGGTCGATATTGTGATTTTGCCAGAAGGCTATACTGCTGGTGAAATGTCCAAGTTTCAGCAGGATTGTCAGAACTTGGTGAATGTGTTTGCTCAGGAGGAACCCTTCGCAAGTCATATCAACGACTTCAATTTCCGAGCCGTGCTGGCTCCTTCGGAGGAGAGCGGTGTCGATATTCCTGCTTCCCACATCTGGGTACGCACCATTCTCAATGCACATTTCTACACCTTTTACATCGACCGTTATTGCACTACGCGCGATTATTTCTCGGTGAAAGATGTGGCTGCCAATGCCCCTTACGACCAGATTTACATTTTGGTGAACAGCAATCAGTATGGCGGCGGAGGTTTTTACAACTTTTATTCGATGAGCACGGCGGGCAATATGTCGTCGTCAAGTGTAATTGTGCATGAGTTTGGCCATGCTTTTGCAGGTTTGGCCGATGAATACGAGGAGCCTGACAATCCGTTGGCGTTGCTTTATAATTTGAATGTTGAGCCATGGGAGCCTAACATAACCACACTGGTGGATTTTGAATCGAAATGGGCTGATCTTGTTGCCCCAGGCACGCCGATTCCAACGCCTAACACCAGCCAGTATAATAATACTGTGGGCGCTTTTGAGGGCGGAGGCTATCTGACACAAGGCATGTATCGTCCGCAGCGCCGTTGCATGATGCGCGATTATGCGCCGTTCTGTGCGGTGTGCACCAGGACTATTGAAGCGGTGATTGCGGCGCATACCGACAATCCGGTTACGGTGACAGCCGAGCATACGCACTCAGAGCCGTCGCTTCGAGTGTGCCCGAATCCAGCCACTGATTACATCGATGTCTTTGTCAAAGAGGCAGATTGCAATGCAGAAGTCATTGATTTGGAAGGGAAGACGGTGTTGTCGGTTCAGCTTAAAAATGAGGTTAACAGAGTCATTATCAGCGATTTGCCTAACGGTGTGTATATGCTTAGAGTGAATGGGGAGTCGCGGAGATTTGTAAAAAACAAGTAATTTTGCAAAAAAAAATAATATGAACATCGAGGACTACCGTGATTTCTGCCTTTCGCTGGGCGATGATGTTGAAGAGAAGTTTCCGTTCACCAAATTCAAAAATGGGGAAGGGGTCTTGGTTTTCTACGTCTGCGGTCACATGTTTTCTTATTTTGACTGCGATGAATATTCTGTAATCTCGCTCAAATGCCAGCCTGAACGGATTGTTGAGCTTAAGGAGGAGAACGATTGCATTGGCGACCCTTTCAACGAATCTCCAAAACACTGGCTCGGAATAAACCCAAACATCGCACCTGACGATTTGCTGAAAGACCTTACACGGAATTCTTACGAAATTGTAAAAGCGAAATATACTAAGAAAAAGCATTAGAAAACTGAATGATTATGCTAAAGAACATCCTTATAGTCGGCGCTGGCAGTTTCTTTGGTGGAGCTTTGCGTTACATCGTGTCGCTGCTCGTTAAATATACAGGCGGTTTCACCACATTTTCCACGTTTTCAAAAGAGAGTTTCCAGCTGATTCAATCTGGGAATTGGCTATATTTCTCACTATACGTCGTTGGCAGCATATTATTAGGTTTGCTATTAGTCGCTGTCGGGTATCAAATCGCGAAATAGTAAAAAATGAATAAAAGTCTAATCATATACGGAAGCCTTTACGGTTCAGCAAAACGCTATGCGGAGAAGCTGGCTGAACTGACAGGAATTGAATCTGTCAATTATAATGATGTTTCAAGCATTAACGATTACGACAAAGTCATCTATCTTGGAGCGCTTTATGCGGGTGGTGTCACAGGACTCAAAAAGACCGTCAACAAAATGTTGCCCGAGCAAGAACTGATAATCGCCACTGTTGGTCTAGCCGACCCAGCGGACCAAGCAAACACCAATAATATCAAGCAAAACATCAAAAAGCAGATTCCTGAAAATTTCTATGATGAAAGCAAGATATTCCATCTTCGTGGAGCCATCGATTACAAGAAAATTGGTCTTAAGCACCGTGTCATGATGTCGCTGTTGGTCTCAAAGGTCAAAAAACTGCCGGAGTCGGAGCAAAATGCCGAAACGAGAGCCATGATGGCGACATACGGCAAACAGGTTGATTTCGTTGATTTCTGTATGCTAAAACCGATAGTTAAAATAGCAATAACGAACAAAATGATCGCCGTCTGCGGGCTTGACTGTGAGAAATGTGATGCTTATATAGCCACCAGGAACAATGATCAGTCTCTACGCGAGAAGACCGCCAAACTTTGGTCAAAATTGAACAAAACAACAATTTTACCCGAGCAAATAAATTGTGAAGGTTGTCGCATGGACGGAGCAAAGACGGTTTTCTGTAACAATCTGTGTGAGATTCGAAAATGCGCTGTAAGCAAGAATTATGAGACCTGTGGCTACTGCCCCGAAATGGAGCATTGCCCGAAGGTGGGAGCGATACATGACAATAATAAGGAAGCGAAGAAGAATTTGACAAAGCACTAACTATGAACTGGATAATCCTCATTATAGCTGGCCTTTGTGAAACAGGCTTCGCATTCTGCCTAGGAAAGACTAAATTGGCAGTTGGAACAGAATTTTGGGCTTGGATTACAGGATTCGCTTTGCTGTATGTGCTGAGTGCCGTGCTTTTAGCCAAAGCAACACAGACTATCCCAATAGGAGTGGCATATCCTGTTTGGACTGGTATCGGGGCAGTCGGCGCAGTGTTGCTCGGAATTTTCGTCTTCCATGAGCCTGCAACATTTTGGAGAGTATTCTTTCTGACAACGCTGATATTATCTATTGTCGGATTAAAATATGTTGGATAAATGAAACAACCACCAATCATCGGCCTCCCATCAGAGCATCCGTCTGGAATAGTTCACCGTCAAGCAAAACCATACAGCGCTCCAACACATACAGTCACATTGAGTGGAGAGCTTAAAACATTGTTGGACAAAGACATCCTTGAAGTCAACACCTTGCACCACCAAGCCATAAAAGATTTGGCTAATGGCTTGATACCTATTGATTATCGCTTTCACGGCGATGATCTTGATACCCTTGATTAAAAACCCTGTCTGGTGGATTGCAGATTATCCGAAAGACATTCAGGAAGATGTCCGTTCTTTGACTACAGAAGTGTCACCAGCTTTGTAATAAACTTTGGCTTCTGTACCTTGTGCTATTTGGGGGCCAAATGATGATAATATCAGTTGCTCCGAATGTGGAAACCAAATCCCTTTGGTTTCCGCCCATTTTTGTACCAATTCCTCTTGTTTGGCATCTATTTCCCAATTTGCTGGTTTTCTTTGGCCTTCTGAAGCATCGCGACCTGGTTCAAGGCTTTTTCGCGCGTAACAGCACACGATGTACGCCCCAATGAGCGGCGCACCTGCACTGCAGAGTCCTGCATGCTCCTGTAAATTGAATCAATCAAGATTTGTTCTTCCATGAAGAATGATATTAATGATTTCCATCATGCAAAATTACAAAAAATACATTTCTTTGTAAAAAAGAATAAAAAATATATCGCTACATATGATTAAATAGACAAAAATCTGATTTTTGTATTTTTTTGTCGCAAAAACACATCATATTTGCGATAAAATATCTTAAAATATCCAATCTAATATATTTATTATCAATCACATGATAAATATACAAAATGCGGAACCTCGGATGAAAAAGTGCATTGAAAAGTACATTGAAAAAGTACATTGAAAACGGTAGCCGCCAATAAGCAGTCAATTTTGACAATAAAAAAAACCTTAAAACATTGCTAACCAATATTTTAAGGCTAAATCTCGTGTGACCTGGCTGGGGCTCGAACCCAGGACCCCCACATTAAAAGTGTGATGCTCTACCTGCTGAGCTACCAAGTCATGCTCTTGTTATTCACAATTGCGACTGCAAAAGTACTACATTTTTTAATACACCCGACAAAAATTTTTGAAAAAATTTTAATCGAGGATTCCCTTGCCCTGACGAGTGATAAGTATCTCATTCTCAGTGCAATCCACTATAGTACTCTCCTTGTTTTCACCCACACCGCCGTCGATGATTATATCGACACGGTCCTTGTAATGCTCATTAATCTCCTCCGGATCGGTCAAAAAGCCCGAAATTTCGTCCTCATCAAGGATGGATGTCGTCATGATAGGGCAGCCCAGCTCTTTCACAATGTTTGTGATAATAGGCTGGTCGGGAATACGTATTCCTATTGTCTTGCGCTTGCTCTGGAAAATCTTAGGTATGTTGTTGTTCGCCTCAAGAATGAAGGTGAACGGCCCCGGCAGATTACGCTTCATGAGCTTGAACACCTCGTTGCTTATCGGCTTGGTGAACTCCGAAAGTTGGCTTAAATCATTGAAAATGAACGAAAATACCGCTTTCTCCTTTTTGATACCCTTAATCTGGGCAATGCGTTCGAACGCCTTGTTGCTCTTCGCGCTACATCCGATGCCATAGATGGTGTCGGTCGGAAAAATAACAACCCCGTCATCATTAAGACACTCAAGAATCATCTTAATGTGACGAGGATTCGGGTTTTCCGGATGTAATTTCAGAAACATATTGTGATCCGGTTGGGATTCGAACCCAAGACCCACAGCTTAGAAGGCTGTTGCTCTATCCAGCTGAGCTACCAGACCATTGCTTTCGCGACTGCAAAATTACAAAATTTTTGTAAAATGTATCTAAAAAACACAAAAAAATATTTATGTTTTCTAAGAAGTTGTGAATCAATAAGTTAAACGTTATTTCTTGCTCGTCGGAACCTGAGGCCTCGATTTTTTCACGTTGATGACGCTGCCCATGAACTCAATTTCATTGGTCTCAACCACCGCAACATAAGCCTCGTTGTCGAATGGCATCTCGACAAAGCCATAGCATTTCGAACGTTTCGTGTCGTGATCCATAATGACCTTGCATGACGATACCGTTCCAAAGCGTCCAAACAAACGTTTTACATCATCAACTGTGGTTTTGGGGGACAGTTTTGCTACAAAAATCTTCATAAATAATTATATATCAATTAAATCCTAACTGGTTATTTATCAGCTGCAAAGATACAATAAATTTTTATTTATTGAAGATTTTTTTTGAAAAAATTAAATAATTATTATGCAAATATTCTAATTATTTTGCTAAATCCATTATTTTACTGATGATTTCAGTGTTGTCCATTATGCCCGAAAAATTTTCTGCTCCAGGACCAAATGCGAACACCGGCACAAAAACTGCCGAGTGGCTTCCTGTGCTGAAATGGAAGTCGGTGCGTGTATAGTTGCTGTTCGGGTCGATGAAGGTGAGACCACCCGTCTCATGGTCGGCGGTAACGACAACCAATGTGTTTCCGTCTTTTTCGGCGAAATCGAGCACTGTGTTGATGGTTTTGTCAAAATCGCGCATCTCTTCAACAAGAGTAGTGGAGTCGTTGTCGTGGCAGGCGAAGTCGATTTGCGAGCCTTCAATCATGAGGAAGAAGCCGTTTTCGCTTTTATTGAGCATCTCTATGGCTTTGGCTGTGGCGTTTGGCAAAAAGTCGCCGCGATCAGGAGCCTTGACGGGGTGCTTGCGGCAGGTGAGGACCATAGTCCTGGCGTTATCGTCCTCAATCTGTGACAGCGAGTCGTAGATGTTCCATCCTTTTTCCCACATTATATTATATAGGTCCTGTCCGTCCTTGCGTTCGGTGAAATATTTCTTGCCGCCGCCGAAAAGTACGTCGAGCTTGTCTCTGTTTGCAATCTCAAGTGCGATGCCTTCGTTGTCTTTACGAGTGATATTGTTAGCTAAGAAATCAGCAGGAGTGGCGTGTGTCACAGCACAGGTGACAACGACGCCGGTTTTCTTGCCATGGTCGGCGAAGATATCAAGCATGCTTGGCACCGGGATGCTGTCAGTGTCCATTCCGACGACGCCGTTATTGGTCTTTTTGCCTACTGCTATAGCCGTGCCACCGGCAGCCGAGTCGGTAATCTCATGGGAAGCCGACTTGGTGATGGAGAATCCGGTGTAGGGGAAACGCTGGAACGCTGTCGGTTCCTGGCTTGTGAGAATGAGTGAATATACCTGAGCCGGTCCCATGCCGTCACCAATCATGACGATGACGTTTTTAGGGGCTTTTGCGGTTTCTTTTTCGTTGTTTGAGCAGCAAGAAGTCGAAAATAATGCTGTTGCAATGAGTAAAAATGCTGATAATCTGAGTGTTTTCATGGTAAAATTATTTTTTGCAAAGGTAATAAAATTCTGATTATCAATGCAAAAATAAAAAAATAAAAATTTTTTAAAAAAATTGTTTGGAGGTATTAAAAAATGTTGTATTTTTGCACCCGCAAAGCCACAGAAAACAACTGGAGAGGTGGGTGAGTGGCTGAAACCAACAGTTTGCTAAACTGTCGTAGCCCCTAAGGCTACCGGGGGTTCGAATCCCCCCTTCTCCGCCGGAATATCGGGGCATAGCGCAGTCCGGCTAGCGCACCTGCTTTGGGAGCAGGGGGTCGCAGGTTCGAATCCTGCTACCCCGACACAAAAAAGAAAGACCTTCAATCGAAGGTCTTTTCTTTTTGTTATTACAAGTCCTGAACCAATCGCACACTCAAACCATGGTAACGAAATCGTTCTCCAACAAATAGCTGGGTATTGTTGAACTCAACATAAAATGACTTGACACCAGAAGAATATGTTGATGTCCAATAATATGCTTTAAAAGGATTATGGTTTTCAATATCCGTACCTGATCTATAACTTCCAGCCGGCAAAAACACCACACCCAACGATTCAAGATACTCCATATCAGATACAGTTATGTTATTTGAATAGTACGATGAGGAAACATCGTTAGTATCATTCAGTGTAAAAGCTGATGCAGACCAATTATCTGGCAAAATAAGCATTCCAAAAACATCGTTTATTGTGGCTTTTGCATATCGTATTCCTGATGCTGTGACTCTTGTAAACAACAAATATGACCATTCGTATGAATTCAATGTGCGCCATTGATTTTCAACATTGCCGCCATTGCTTATCGCATTGTAACCCCAGTCAGCAGTACCATTGTTGTCATACAAGTTGTATAAATCATCATAACCATAGGCATAGTAATCATAACTATCTGTTGAAGTATTCCATGGCTGATAACTTACACCTCCATGTTCATAACCGCTTGTAGCCCAACCATATAAATCAATAAAACCTTCATATGTCGGCGATATGTTCCAATTGTCTAATAAAATCACATCATATTGATGTTCGGCAAATCTCCATATCTCGGTTGAGGCCTGATATTGCAAATTTCCTTTTGAGAAAAACACTTTTCTGGTTTCGCTTACGGAAAAATCGCCTTCAATAGCGCCTTCAGGATAATAATGCCATGTTGTGAATGTCATATCATTTCCATATGATGTTCCCCACATATTTGTTGCATAAGCGCGTATTCTATATTTCGTATTATCTTGCAGACCTTCCAGTTTACTTAAGAATTCTCCAACACCATCTCCGTCAGTGGTGTGGTCGTCATCAATAGTGGGGTTATGTTCTTGCGACCAGCATACACCACGTGCGATAACCGGTGAGCCACCGTCATTTTCGACGATGCTGTGGACGACGGCACTTGTCTCGGTGATATCGGTGATTTCCGTGAGTGTCACAACAGGAACATCAAATGTTGTGAACGACTTCTGTTGTCCGTATCTCAATCCGTGACCGTTCCTGGCATATGCTCGCACATAATAAGTGGTATTACTCGACAAAAAGTTGAATGTGGTGCTAAAACGTCCAGTTCCGGAACCGTCTTCGGAATGCATATCGTCGATAGTCGGATATTGTGTTGTGCTATAGCAGAAACCTCTAACCGTTATAGGCATGCCACCGTCAAATGTGACTTCACCCTCACATACCGCCGAGTAGTAGGTGACGTCGTGAATATCCAAGGTGTTGACTTCAGGCAGGCTGCTCGGCGTTTTGAAAGTGCGCTGCTGGCCGTAACTGGTAGTCATGGCGTTGGTGGCGTAGGCTCTCACATAATAGTCGCGGTTTGGCAACAGATTTTCCATCTGGCTGGTAAACTCACCGAGTCCGGCGCCGTTGACAGTGTGTGCGCTTTCGATGGTAGGCTCGGCTACTGTGTCCCAGCAAATGCCTCTTGCCGTGACATCATAGCCTCCGTCATAGGTGACGTTGCCGCCGCACGTAGCGCTGTTGATAGTTATGCCAGATATGGTTTTTGTCGTTACGTTAGGCATTCCATCCATAGTGGTAAACATCTTGGTCTCGCCGTAACTAGTGCCAATAGCATTGGTGGCGTAGGCACGCACATAGTAGTCTTCATCCTCGGCCAAATCGGTCAGATCGGTCTCAAACTCGCCGAGACCAGCTCCATCGGTGGTGTGGTTGCCATCGATAGTAGGCTCGGGTGAGGTACCCCAGCATATTCCGCGGGCTGTGACAGGGAATCCCTGGTCAGCAGTGACGTTGCCGCCACATTTTGCCGATGACGCTGTGACGTTTGAAACCGGATTTGTAATTACCAACGGAGTATTGTCGCTGGTGGTGAACGATTTCTGTTCGCCGTAGCCTGTGCCGCGGCTATTGGTGGCGAAGGCCCTCACATAATACCTTGTATTGTTTTCCAGACCACGCAGAGTGTCGGAGAAAGCTCCAGTGCCATTGCCAATTTCGAACACGCTGTCATTTATTGTTGGATTAGGTGTCAAGCCCCAGCATATACCACGACTCGTGACATCAAGTCCGCCGTCAGATGTTACTGTTCCGCCAACTTTGGCAGAGTTGTGTGTTATTCCATTGACATGATATGTTGCTACTGCAGGCACACTGTAATCTATCGTCATAATGCCTTTTGTGCTTGTCTTCACGATGTCGATACCGTTGGAATATTCGTAACAATATTGATACATCGAGTGCACACTTAAACCTGATATGCTGACGGAAAACATGGTGTCGTTGACCGTAGCATCATATACTTGCGCATCGCTCATGTCAGCCTTTTTTCCAAGCAAAACACGGATATAATCGAGTTTGGAAGGGTAGGAGTACCTTACATTTATATCGATGGTTGTCGTTGTGACAGTAACATTCTCTTCAATAAATTCGAGATGATACACTTTCAGTTCTGGATGACGTTTGCAGCCGGCAAGCGCCATGATTATCAATAACAATATTAAAAACTG
>Ga0310690_10001016_pt1 | contig 52972 bp, 46 predicted proteins | sample AusTroGonzalo_MG_2_FD_207661 | JGI IMG/M metagenome (GOLD analysis project Ga0310690, IMG submission 207661) | Bovine rumen microbial communities from tropical cattle in Woodstock, Queensland, Australia - Gonzalo_04 (v2) (version 2) | ecosystem: Host-associated > Mammals > Digestive system >... | reverse complement strand
GTGCAGGCCGCCTGTTCCGTCGGAAAACTCTTGGCCAGCAGCCGGAGGTATTTGAGATCGCGTTTCATCGATGGCGTATTTTTACAAATATACGGATTATTTGGTTATATTTGTATGTTTGAAGCATCATCGGACATGGCAGGAAAGAAATACCAATTGGGCGTGGCTTTCGGCGGCGGTGGCGCCAAGGCGGCGGCCCATTGCGGTGCCTTGCAGGCACTCAAGGAATTCGACATCCATCCCGACGTGGTGGCGGGGACCAGTGCGGGTGCGCTGGTAGCAGTCCTCTATGCGAGCGGCTTTGCCCCGGCCGACATGATCAAGATCTTCCAGGGAATGAACTTTTTCAAGGACATCGTATCGCCCAGCCTGCCGCGCGGCGGTCTGTTCGATTCGAAACCGCTGGTACAGCACCTCCGCAAGCACCTGCCCTATACCAAGCTGGAAGACCTGCCGATTCCGACCTATGTGGTGGCCTCCGACCTGGAGCACGGCCGCACGAAGGTCTTCACGAAAGGGGAGATCGCTCCGCGCGTGGTCGCCTCCTGCTCAATCCCCGTCATCTTTTATCCCATGGTGATCGGCGGCGTCCACTACGTCGATGGTGGGGCTTTCCAGAACCTGCCCGTTCCGGCCATCCGCAACAAGTGCGAAAAGGTGTTCGCCTTCAATCTCAACCAGGTCTCCAAGGGCAATTATCACGACAACATCGCGTCTGTCGCATATCGCTCCTTCATGATGATGTTCATGTCGAACACCATCGCCGATGCCCGGCAGGCCGATCTCTACGTCGACCTCGACACGGAAGGCGCCACGGCCGTCGACATGTCGAAGATCGAGGAACTCTTCTTCCGCGGCTACGCCAGCACTGTGCAGGCGCTCGAGGAGAACGGCTATGCGCGCGTATGGCCCCAGGCGGAAATCACGTTCCCGAAACCCAAGCCAAACAATAACAACAAAATACACCGCTATGCCCGTAAAATTCTACATTCCTGAGAATCAGGTACCCCTGGAGATGCACAAGGTGCGCGTCGTCCAGAAACTCACGCTCCTGCCCGTGGAGCAGCGCCTCAAGGCCATCCAGGAGGCCGGCAACAACACCTTCCTCCTCCAGAACAAGGACGTCTACATGGACATGCTCACGGACTCCGGCGTCAACGGAATGTCCGACCAGCAGGTAGCCTCGATGAGCATTGCCGACGACTCTTACGCCGGCAGCGAGACCTTCAACCGTGTCAAGGCCGCTATCAAGGAGGTCTTCGGTACGGACAACGTGCTGCCTGCCCACCAGGGTCGTGCCGCGGAGAACATTTTGGCGGAAGCCTATGTAAAACCGGGCATGTACACGCTGATGAACTTCCACTTCACCACAGCCAAGGCCCACATCACCCGACTGGGCGGCGAGGTGGTCGAACTCGTGGACAAGAAGGGCCTGATCCCGCAGACGGACGACCCGTTCAAGGGCAACTTCGACCTGAAAGCGCTCCGCAAGACCATCAAGGACCTGACGCCGGAGAAAGTGGCTTTCGTGCGCGTAGAAGCCGGCACCAACCTGATCGGCGGCCAGCCGGTGAGCCTGGAGAACATGCTCGCTGTCACCGACATCTGCCATGAATTCGGCGTCCGCAGTGTGCTCGACGCCTCGCTGCTGCAGGACAACGTGTACTTCATGAAAACCCGTGAGCCGCGTTGCAAATTTATGACTACCAAGGAGATCTATCATACGCTGGCCGACCGTTTCGACATCATCTACTTCTCGGCCCGCAAACTCGGTTTCTCCCGCGGCGGCATCATCACCGCGCACGACAAGAAGTTCACCGACGAGATGATGGAGTTCGTGCCGCTCTACGAGGGCTTCCTTACCTATGGCGGCATGGAGGTACGTTCCATGGAAGCCATGGCCGTGGGCCTGTACGAGTCGCTGGACATGGAATACATCAGCCAGGGTCCTGAATTCATCGCTTACCTGGCCAAGGAACTCGACGACTACGGCGTGCCGGTGATCAAGCCGGCCGGCGGCCTGGGCTGCCACTTGAACTGCTCGGAGATCGTGCCGGACATCCCGCACGACCAGTATCCGGCCGCGGCCGTGGGTGCTGCCGTCTTCATTGCGGGCGGCATGCGCGGCATGGAGCGCGGTACCGTCAGCGAGCAGCGCGAGCCCGACGGCTCTGAGCGCTATGCGGAACTGGAACTGCTGCGTCTGGCCGTTCCGCGCCGCGTGTTCACGCTCAGCCAGATCAAGTACTGCGCCGACCGCGTGAAATGGGTGTGGGACAACCGCCAGTTGATCGGCGGCCTCAAGTGGACCTATGAACCGAAAGTGCTCCGCTTCTTCTTCGGCCGCATGAAAGAGATCGGCTACTGGCAGGAGGAGCTCACGCAGAAGTTCAAGGAAGATTTCGGCGACAGCCTCTGATGAACGGTTTTATCCGTGTAAAAACGTTTAAAAACGCGTAGAAACATGTTTACCGAGAAAGATATCCGTCAGATCAAGGAGCGGGGCGCCAGCGTTCCGCAGATCGAAGAACAGATCGAGCACTTCAAGAAGGGTTTTCCCTGGATGAAGATCGTGGCCCCGGCTACGCCCGCATTCGGCATCCGCGTACTGAATGAGGCTGCTGCCGATGCTGCAGTCGCTTATTACCAGAAAGCCGATGTCCACGGCAAGTGCAAGTTCGTGCCCGCCTCAGGTGCCGCATCCCGCATGTTCAAGGACCAGTTCGCCGCGCTTGACAAGCTCGAGGCAGGGGAGGACCTGCCCGCTGACGCGCCCGGCAGCCGCCTGGCTGCCCGCATCAAGGATTTTGCGTTCTATACGCCCGAGCTGTTCGGCGAGCCGGAAAACAGCGCTGCATACCGGCGCGAGACGCTGCGCAAGTTACTGAAGGCAGATGGCCTGGATTACGGTTCCAAGCCCAAGGGCGTGCTGAAGTTCCACCGTTACCCCGACGAGGTGCGTACCGCCATCGCGGAGCACCTGGTGGAAGGGCAGGAATACATGCGCGACCATGGCGACTGCTCGCTGGTGGTAACCATCTCGCCCGAGCATCGTGCGCTCTTTGAAGAAGCTGTGGGAGAAGTTCTTGCTGCCTACGAGAAGCGCTACGGCGTGAAATACGACATCCAGTTCACCTACCAGGACAAGGCCACCGACACCATCGCCGTGAACACCGACGACACGCCGTTCCGCACGGAAGATGGCTCGCTGCTGTTCCGCCCGGCCGGCCACGGCGCGCTGATTCACAATCTGAATCAGGTAGACGCCGAGCTGGTCTCCATCAAGAACATCGACAACGTGGCGCACCAGAAGCTGCTCGCCACGACCTCGCGTTTCAAACAGGTGTTGATGGGGCAGGCCCTCGAACTGCGCGACACCCTCTTCTCCTACCTGAAGCGGCTCGATGAGCATCCCTCGGCGATGCTTTGCGACGAGATCGAGGCTTTCCTAACCAATACGCTCTGCGTGCGGATGCCGAAGGAGAAATCCCTGGAGCGCCGTATCGCGCGCCTGTGGGCGAAACTCGACCGGCCCATCCGCGTCTGTGGCATGGTGCGCAACGAGGGTGAGCCCGGCGGCGGCCCGTATGTCATTGAAGGAAAGGACGGCTGCACTTCGCTCCAGATTCTGGAGAGCGTGCAGATCAACAAAGCGGACGCGGCAGCCATGGCGGCCATGTCGCAGGCCACGCACTTCAATCCGGTGGACCTGGTTTGCCTGCTGCGCAATTACAAAGGGGAGCGTTTCGACCTGGAGAAATATGTCGATCCGGAAGCCGGCTTCATCAGTTCCAAGAGCTATCAGGGCCGCGAGCTCAAGGCCCTGGAGGCTCCCGGCCTATGGAACGGCGCCATGAGCGACTGGAACACGATCTTCGTGGAAGTTCCGTTGGAGACCTTCAATCCGGTCAAGACCGTCTTGGATCTTTTACGTCCTGCCCACCAGGCATAGACCTTTTGTGCTTTCGATTAGCGCGACTGGTATATTGCTTTGAGGACCCTAACCACCCTCGGTTGATAGAGGGAGGGCCCAAAATTGCCTTGGCAATTTTAGGGAAGGAGACTCGCCTTGGCGAGTCGGTTCGAGAAGCAATATGCCTCCCGCGTCAAGCGCAAGAAATTGATAGCCAGATTACAGTTTTACTTTCTTGCCGGCGGTGTAGACGGCTTTTACGTTGATGTCGTCGTCGAAGAGGACGAAGTCTGCGTCCTTGCCCAGACGGATGGAGCCTTTACGGTGCGCACGGACCATCTTGGCAGGGGAGAGGGACATCATCTCCACGGCATCCGGGAGCGGAACCAGCGCTTCCTTGTACATCACACGTACCAGACGGTCGGCGGTCGCGATGCTGCCGGCCAGGGCAGAGTGGTCGATGAGCTTGCCGACACCGTCGTGAATGACGGACTTGGCACCATGCGGCGGTCTGCCGTTGTAAAAGACCGTGCCTTCGGGCATGCCTGCCGGCGCGAGAGCATCGGTGCAGAGCGCGGTGCGGTCGGAACCCTTGAATTTCCAGACCATGCGCAGGATCTCCTTCGGGAGGTGCTTGCCGTCGGCGATCATCTCCACGGAAAGGCCGTCCAGCAGATAGCCCGCCTCCACGGCGCCGGGCACGCGGTAGCAGCCCACCTTGTAGCACGCCGACATGGCTGAATAGAAGTGCGTCATCATGGAATAGCCCGAGAACATGGCGGCCTCCACCTGGTCGAACGAGGCGGCGGTGTGGGCCACGGAAGCCACGATGCCGCGGTGCGCGAGCATCTTGCCGAGGTCCAGCGCTCCTTCGAGTTCCGGGGCGACACTCCAGCGAATCACGTCGTCGCTGTGGCGGAGGATCTCCTCAGCACGCTTCACGCTGGGAAGCGCGAGGAAGGCGGGGTCCTGTCCGCCGCACTTTACAGGGTTCAGGAACGGACCCTCGAGGTGCAGGCCGAGCAGGTCGAAGGCCGGATGGCTCGCTTTGACCTGGCGGAATGCGTCGAATACCTGGTAGAGGTCTTCATCAGGGCTGGTAAGCGTCGTCGGGACAATGGCGGTGGTGCCGTGGGCCAGATGGAACTTGGCAGCGCCTTCAATGGCCTCGGGTGTGCCGTCCATGAAGCCGAATCCGCCTCCGCCGTGCACATGGATATCGACGAAACCAGGGGAGAGGTACAGGCCTCCCGCATCGACCGTTTCGACGTTCTCGCCCAGCTGCGCGGCAGGCAAGATGTCCGTGATAACTCCGTTGTTGCTGACGACGGCCAGGCCGTCTCTGATCTCTCCGGGGAAAATTACCCGTGCATTGACAATGATCATGAGGCTATCCAGTTTGATTCCGGCTCCAAAATTACGACAAAATCTGCCTCATGGTGCTTAAAAATCGTTACATTTGTAGAATATAAAGGTTCAGGCTATGATTTCCTTCCTGCTTTCCCTCTTGGCCCTGGTGGCTGGCTATTTATTCTACGGACGTTTCGTGGAAAGGGTTTTCGGAGCCGACGACCGGCCGACACCTGCCGTGTCAAAAGCCGATGGTGTCGACTTCATCGTCCTGCCGTCGTGGAAGATATTTATGATCCAGTTCCTGAACATTGCGGGCACAGGCCCGATCTTCGGGGCCATCATGGGCGCGAAGTTCGGCCCTGCAGCCTATCTGTGGATCGTTTTCGGCTGCATTTTCGCCGGTGCGGTTCATGACTACCTGTCGGGCATGCTGTCGGTTCGACACAGCGGCGCAAACCTGCCCGACCTGGTCGGCACATATCTGGGAAAGACCACGAAGACCGTGATGCTTGTCTTTTCGGTCTTGATGCTGACGATGGTGGGCACTGTGTTCGTTTTCAGCCCAGCCAAGATCCTGGGCGGGATGTGGGAGCCGGCGTTCATGGTCAACAGTCTGGGACAGTATAGTTTCTGGATCCTCGTGGTGTTCATCTACTATATCATTGCCACGATGCTGCCGGTCGACAAGATCATCGGCCGCATCTATCCGGTCTTCGCCGTCGCTTTGATTTTCATGGCGCTGTCATTGATGGTGGTATTGTTCATCAAGAGCCCTGACATTCCGGAGATCTGGGAGGGCCTGAAGGACACGCCCGGCGGTCCGCTCACAAAGAATCCGATTTTCCCGTGCCTGTTCATCTCGATCGCGTGCGGAGCGATCAGCGGTTTCCATGCCACGCAGAGCCCGCTGATGGCGCGTTGCATCCAGCATGAGAAAATGGGCCGTCCCATTTTCTACGGCGCCATGATCACGGAAGGCGTGGTGGCGCTGATCTGGGCTACGGTGGCCAGCTATTTCTTCTACGGCAAGCCTGAGCCGGCCTACGCGCTGATTCCGGGTGGTGCAGACGCCATCAACGATGCGCCGTCCATCGTCAATCTGGTGTGCAAGGAATGGCTGGGCGTCTTTGGCGGCATTCTCGCCCTGTTGGGTGTAGTCGCTGCGCCCATCACGAGCGGCGATACGGCCCTGCGCAGTGCGCGTCTGATTATCGCGGATTTCCTGAAGCTCGACCAGAAGCCGGTTCGCAAGCGGCTCTACATCTGCATTCCGCTCTTTGCGGCTGTCTTTTTCTTGCTGATGTGGGAGATAGGGGATGCGGCCGGTTTCGAGAAGCTTTGGAGCTGGTTCGGCTGGTCGAACCAGACCCTGTCGGTCTTTACGCTCTGGGCAGCCACAGTCTATCTGGCACAAGAAAAGAAGTTGTTCTGGATTACCCTCGTCCCGGCGCTCTTCATGACCTGGGTCTGCACGACATTCTTTTTCAACTCACCCAACTCCATCGGCCTGAACCTCCACATTTCCTACGCCATCGGCTTCGCCGCCGTCCTGATCGCCACGATCTGGTTCGCCGCATGGCACCGTAAACTCAAGAAACTTTAATAGTTGTATTTCTTCCAGAGGGACTGGAGGCGTCGGCGGATGTCGGATTCGCGGGGGTTGTTGCCGGGGTCGTAGAATTTGTGACCGCGGAGGGCGTCGGGGAGGAATTCCTGGTCGACGAAATTGCCGTCGAAATCGTGGGCGTACTTGTAGTCTTTGTGATAACCCAGGTCTTTCATCAGCTGGGTAGGGGCGTTGCGCAGGTGCAGGGGGACCGGCGGGGCGTCGTTGGTGCTGTTGACCATGGCAAGCGCCTCATCGATAGCCAGATAGGAGGCGTTGCTCTTGGGAGAGGTGGCCAGATAGATGCAGGTTTCCGCCAGGATGATGCGTGCCTCCGGCATGCCGATCTGGTGAACGGCATTGAAGCAGGCCTCGGCCAGCAGGGCGGCGTTGGGATTGGCCAGGCCGACATCTTCCGAAGCCAGGATGAGCATGCGGCGGGCGATAAAAAGCGGATCCTCGCCGCCGGCCAGCATGCGGGCCATCCAGTATATGGCGCCGTTCGGATCGCTGCCGCGCATGCTTTTGATGAAGGCCGAGATGATGTCGTAGTGCTGCTCGCCGTTCTTGTCGTAGAGCGCGATGTTCTCCTGCAGCCGGTCGGTCACCACCTGGTTGTCGATGCGGATGGGCGCATCCTCCGGAAATGACTGGACAATGATGTCGATAATGTTCAGCAACTTGCGTCCGTCGCCGCCGCTGAAACGGAAGAGCGCTTCCTTTTCGGCAACTTCTATCTGTCTGTCTTTCAGGTAGATATCTTCGGTCAAGGCTCGGCTTAATAGTATATCCAAGTCTTTGATTTCCAGGCTTTTAAGAACATAAACCTGACAGCGGGAAAGAAGGGGAGTGATCACCTCAAACGACGGATTTTCCGTCGTGGCGCCGACCAGTACGATCAGGCCGCTTTCCACAGCGCCCAGCAGCGCGTCCTGCTGCGCCTTGTTGAAACGATGGATCTCGTCGATAAAGAGGATGGGAGCGCCCGCCGTGGCAAACATCCGGCCGGATTTGGCTTTCTCAATGACTTCCCGAACATCCTTGACGCCCGAACTGATGGCGCTCAGCGTGAAGAATTCCCGCTGCAGTTGCTGAGCCATTATACGGGCCAGCGTCGTCTTGCCGACACCCGGCGGGCCCCAGAGAATGAACGAGGAGATGTTGCCGGTCTCGATCATCTTGCGCAGGACAGCGCCTGGGCCGACCAAGTGTTCCTGGCCGACATATTGATCGAGCGAGCGGGGTCTCAGCCGTTCGGGCAGGGGTATCAAGCGATCACTACTTAACATAATATAAATTGTGTTAAAAACACCATAGTCCCTGGAAACTACTCCATACTATGCCGTTTCAACTGTCGGACAATCTTGCGGATAATCGACTCTATCTGTGCATCCGGCTCTATCACGTTGTAATTCTCCCAGAAATCCTTGTCGGTGAACGCGCCTACTTTTTCCGTCATCTGGTCCTTGAACTTGACACGCGCATCGCCTTCAATTTTCTTGGGCACTTCCAGATGGTCGGTCACGGCAATCTCCGACATCACCGTATAATGATTGCGGAACAACGACCGACGCTTACGCGTCGTGAATTTCAGCTCCATCTTCGCATAATCGTAGTACCACTTGTCGCCGTAGAGCTTGTAATTGATCACATACTCCGCACGGTCCACGTCGAAGCGCGTGTCAAGCGGACGTTTCAATACGAATATCTCCGCAGCATCCTCACGGCCCTCCACGTTCATCTGCATCTCCACACGGCCCAGGCCCAGGCTCTCGCTGTCGATGAAAACCCGCCCACGCATCAAAATCCGCTCGACAGACGGCTTCTGGTTGAAGGAAACCACATAGAACATCCGGTCACCCATGTATTCCACCGGCTCCATGGCGAAGTCGTAATTGATCAGCAGCTCAGACAGATACACTGCGGCGAACGGATCCTTGGCCTGGTCGATCTGCAGGATGGTCACCACGCCGCCCTGATACCGGATGAACAACGTGTCCGTGGGGTCGTAATTCTGGCTGCCACGACCCTTGTAGATGCCGATACGGTCGTTCTGAAAGCCCGAATACGGCGCTTTATCAATATCTATAATCGCCTCATTCATAGTAAGATAGCGATTATTTCCCTTCTTGATCAGCTCCCGGTAAAAAGCCGTCATCCCAACATGCTTGTCCGGGAAATTCTCCTTCACCTTGTATAACGCCGCCAACAGCAATTCCCCCGGATCCTGCGCCCGAATCAACGCCGGGTCTAGCGTTAACGAAACTGGTATAAGCCTGATTTCCAGCGGCTTATCTGGCGTATACCCCTGAAAGTCACTTACTTTCAAAGTAACTGTGGCATACCCAAGATGACTGATGGTCACCAGTGCCGACGGAGCCGTCCGTGCATCGACCTTCAAGGTGAAATCACCCTCCGCATTGCTCACATTGGAAATGCTGGTGCCCGCCAAATCAATGGAAGCATAGTGTAACGGCCGGTCCGAACTCTTGTCCAGCACCCGCCCGGAAAGCGACAAGAATGCCGGCATTTCCTGCGCCCCCGCCGCCACCATCGTCAGCAGGCTTATGAGGGCCAATGTGAGAATCCGTTTCATGATGAAATGCTTTATCCCTCAAATATACAAAATTCTTTGATTATCTTTGCATCCATGAGCAGAAAGAACAAACCCTATCTGAAAGACATAGAAATCGAAGCGACGGCCGCCGAAGGAAACGGCCTGGCCCATGTGGACGGCAAAGTCGTATTCGTCCGCGCCGCCATCCCCGGCGATATCGTCGACGTACAGATCAATAAGGTGCGCAGCGGCTATTCCCAAGGCTATATCGCCCGGATGAAGACCCCTTCCCCCCATCGCCTCTCCCCTTTCTGCCCCCACTTCGGCGACTGCGGCGGCTGCACCTGGCAGACCCTGCCATACCCCATGCAGATCGCCTTCAAACAACAGCAGGTCGTCGACCAGTTAACCCGCATCGGCCACCTCCAACTGCCCGAAGTCTCCCCCATCCTCGGCTCCGAAAAGACCGACCATTACCGCAATAAACTCGAATATACCTTCTCCAACCGCCGCTGGCTGCTCTCCGGCGAAGATTACAGCGTGCTCACCGACGAAGATCGGCTCGGCCTGGGCTTCCATGTGAGCGGCTTCTTCGACAAAGTGCTCGACATCCGTGAATGCCACCTCCAGAGAGAGCCGTCCAACGCCCTGCGACTGTTCATCAAGCAGTACGCCATCGAGCACGGCCTCTCCTTCTATGACCTCCGAGAAAACCGCGGCTTTATGCGCACCATGGTCGTCCGCACCACCTCCACCGGCGAGAACATGCTGGTCGTCTGCTTCGGCGGCGAGGCGTTGGGTGAAGCCGCACGCCCCGCAAGAGAAGGATTATTAAATGCTGTGGTAGAGCATTTTCCAGAGATTACCTCACTTTATTATGTAATTAATCCCAAGGGAAACGACAACTTCAGCGACCTGCCCTGCACCCTTTACTACGGCCAGGAAGCTGTATACGAACGGATGGAAAACCTGCGTTTCAAGATCGGCCCCAAATCGTTCTACCAGACCAACTCCGCCCAGGCCTACCGGCTCTACTCCGTAGTCCGCGATTTCGTCCGGGAAGGCGTTTCAAAACGTTTAAAAACGGATAAACCCGTGATTTACGACCTCTATACAGGCACCGGCACCATCGCCCTGTTCCTGGCGTCCATGGCCCGCCAGGTCGTGGGCATCGAATATGTGCCCGAAGCCATCGAGGACGCCAAGGTCAACGCCCGCGAAAACGGCATCGAAAACGCAGAATTCATCGCCGGCGATATGAAGGACGTACTGAACGCGGAATTCATCGCCGCACACGGCCAGCCCGATGTCGTGGTGCTCGACCCGCCCCGGGCCGGCATCCACCCCGCCGTGGCCCAGGTCCTGCTCAATTGCGCGCCCGAGCGCATGGTCTACGTAAGTTGCAATCCCGCTACACAGGCCCGCGACCTGGCCATCTTCGCGCCGCAATACGATATCGTGCATGTCCAGCCCGTGGACATGTTCCCCCATACTACGCACGTAGAAAACGTGGTTTCCCTCGTCAAAAAAGAAATGTAATGGATAGTATCATGTTTTTGGGACTGAGCCTTCCGGCATGGATTACCATCGCCACGGTCCTCACGTTGTTCCTCGTCCTGCTGTTTACCAAGATTCCGGAAGATATCGCTTTCCTGGGCGCCATGGCCGTCCTGGGCCTGAGCGGCATCCTTGACCAGAAGGAAGACCTGGCGGGCTTCTCGTCCGACTCTGTCGTGCTGGTCGGTGTGCTGTTTATTGTCGTAGCCGGATTGATCAATACCGGGGTAATCCGATGGATCATGGATCACTTCCTGGGCACGCCGAAAAGTTATCCGGCTGCCATCGTGCGTCTGATGGCGCCCGTGGCGGCACTGAGCACCATCCTCAGTAATACGACCGTCGTAGCACTGTTCGTCCAGATCGTGAAGGATTGGGCGAAAAAGCTGGGCCTTGCACCGTCCAAGCTGCTGATCCCGCTCAGCTACGCGGCGGGCATGGGCGGCATCTGCACGATCATCGGTACTCCGCCGAACATGATCATCGCGGGTCTCTATGCCCAGAACAGCGGGCATCACATCGGTTTCTTCGCTCCGACGCTCCCGGGCATCTTCTGTCTGGTAGTCGGTATCCTGGCCACGCTGGCGATGCGCAAGCTTCTGCCTGTCCGCGAAAGCAAGGAGGTTGAGGCGCAGGCAAGCGCTCCGTTGGAAGAGCAGCCGCAGATCGGCGCGAAAACTGTCGTATCTGCTCTCATCATGTTGGGAATGATCCTTTTGTCGTCGTTTAATGTACTGTCGCTGCTGCAGAGCGCAGCTGTCGCGGCGGCGGCTATGCTGATCTTCCGTTGCTGCACGCCGCAGCAGGCCATGAAATCCATCGACTGGAGCGTCCTGATGATCTTTGCGGGCAGCGTGGTCATCGGAACGGCCATCCAGAAAACCGGCATCGCGGAGGCGCTGGCCAACGGTGTCATGCATTTGTGCGGCAACAAACCGCTGCTGGTGATGATCCTGCTGAGCCTGACGGCCACCTTTGTCACTGAATTCATTTCAAACACGGCCGCCGGCGCCATCTTCTTCCCGATCGTATACCACGCGGCCGTAACCATGGGCTGCGACCCCATGCCCTTCATGATTTCCCTGATGATCGCCGTCTCCTCCAGCTTCGCTACACCCATCGGCTCGCCGACCCACCTGCTGGTCTACGGCCCCGGCGGCTACAAGTTCAGCGACTTCATGAAGATCGGCATCCCCATGAACCTCATCATCCTCGCCGCCAACATCCTCATCGTCAACCTCGTCTACCACATTTAAAGTTCTTCTCCGGCGGCTTGTACTTGGGCGCTCTGGTATCTCGTCCCGCTCGCAGGGAAAATGCTCCCGTGACGAGATACCACCCGCGCCTATCAAGCACAAGCCTTAAGCATCAATGATTGGCTATTAGCTGAATCGCAAACAACTGCAAGCATTGCGAGACAGCGCCCCAGTAACTCAGAACTGTACATCAAAACCTACTGTGACGCGGAAGTTGCGGGTGAATTCGGTGCGATGGGTCAGGCGCCAGGTGAAGTCGACGCGGAGGACGCGGAGGAGGTTGGAGATGCCGACGCCGGCTTCGACGTAAGGCACTTCCAACGAGGACAGGCCCTCGATGGGAAGGACTTTCGTTCCGTAGCGATTGGCATCAGACAAGGTGCCCCAGGCCGCTTTGACGGTGATGATCTCCCGGAGATCGAGCCGCTTGATGAGCGGGATACGGCCCAGGAGCAGGCCGTTGAGATTGTGCTCATACATCGCGCTCAACCATCGGTCGGACGCGAACTCATAGTAGTCCATGCACGTGAAGGCCGTCTTATCGAGGAAGAACGATTGATTGCCCTCATGGAGTTTCAGGAACGGATACGGCACCTCGCCGAGAATGGCACCTGCGTCCACATGTATGTTCGAGAAACCGAACGCCCCCGCCGGCACCTTCCAGTCGAAGGAGAATTCCCCGCGGAAAAACCGGCAATCGTCCGGCGTGATGCCCGGGATGCCGGCCATCAGGTTGATGCCGATCACCGGGTAGCGTGTGAAAATATGCGACTTGCTGAAATGGCCGCGATTGATGCGCTCCTGCCAGGCAAAACGCGCCGATAACTGCACCTGATTGGCCGAAACCGAGCGCAAACGCGTACTGTCCGGCGCGTAGAGCGGCACCATGTCGTTGCCATACAGCCGCATCGACGACATCCCCACAAATCCCGTAAATACGTTCGAGAACTCGTGCTCATACGTCAACGACAAGTTGCGGATGAGCGTCTGCTTGTCGCCATAACGCCCCGAGAGCAGCGAATTGACCACGTTGGGCTGCGCGAGGCCGGCACTACCCTGCCCCAACTGCTTGTAATCGTAATCGCCCGCCAGCGAGAGCTTGCGCCACTTGTCGCGCCGGATGGTATATTCCAGCGAACCGCCTCCCTTGACCAGATGGTCGCGGAAACCATACCCCGCCCAGCCGGTCGCACGTACACACGGGCTGAAGAACTTCGTGGTGCGGAAGCCACCGCCCACATGCCATCCCTCCGTGGCGTTGTATTTTACGGTCTGCGCCCAGGGCCCGAAAGCAACCTCCGTATGCTCCCCTTCCCCATACCCCACGATCAGCGTCCGGAATACCATATACCAGGCCTTGAAGGCCCGCTTCTGCTTGATTTCGTCGACCATCGTGTAGATGCCCTGCTCGCGCGGGCTGAGCGGCACGGGACGCGACGCTTCCCACACGTCCTCGTCGATATCCACTACCTTAGACGTCACCACCACGTCCGGACTTTCCAGCGCCTCGCGCGGCATCGGACGGTTGTCCGGCTCGTCGTAATGCAACTCACGGTTGCCCATGAACGAGATAATCTTCGAGCTGTCGCTCACCGCGATGGAGAAGTCGATAAACAACTTCTCTTCCTTCGGGAACCAGCCCCGTTCCTCCGTCCGGCGGTTCTCCGTATCGATGTTGATGTGCCGGATCCAGTTCACATTCGACCCTTTCGAGAGTGCCACGTGAGCGCTCCGGATGGCGTAGTCCTCCGCATCGATATACAATTCCCCGTCGAAGGTCGGCGATGTGACGCCGCGCTTGGGATGGAAGCGCAGGCAATAGCTCTTGCGCCCGTCCATTTCAAGGCTGTCCACCAGGAAGTAGTTGTAGAACAGTTGCCCGTAGGCGGCTGCGGGCGAAGGCACGTCCAGGTTGAACAACGTCATGGTGCTCTTGTAGAAATTGGTCTTGAGCAGATATGAACCGGCATACTGCCGCATGAAGTTGTCCGGATCGATGCCGGAAATGCGGTTGGCCAGGATCACTTCTTTTTCGAGGAGCGGATCCTGGGTGTGGTATTTCTGGGAGAAGGTTTCGGAGATCAGGATGGGGATGTAGGATGCGCCCGTGACGGCAGAGGTGTCGCGATACTTCAGCACGTCGCTCAGCATTCCGCCGAACATGCCCTTGGAAGCCAGCCACTCCGCGTGCGTGGCATCGAGCTCCACCTTGGAATACACCCGCACCGACCAGTCGTCGGCCAGGTCGGGATCGTGCTGGGCACGATGCGTGTCGATCAGGTACAGGAGACGCCGGACGCGGCTGTCGTCGGGCTTGATGCGGGCCGCGGCCAGCAGGTCGGCGTCGAGTTCCAGGACAAAATCGATCTCGGAGAAGATGCCGTAGCTCACGGACGCGGTTTGGCTGCGGTAACCCAGCATCTGGGCGGTGAGCTGCGTGGCGGCGCTGTCGCGGGTCTCAATGTAGTAACGGCCGTCCTCGTCGGTCGACACGCCGATGCTGGTGCCCTCGAAAAACACGGAGGCATACGCGATCGGTTCGCCGGTGCCGGCTTCGGTCACGCGACCTCGGACTTTGCTGGTCTGGGCTGTGAGCCAGACCGGCGCGAGGAGCAGCAGGAGCAGCAGATATCGCTTCATCAACTTGCAAAATTACGAAATCCTTATGGAATATGCTATCTTTGCAAAGGAATGAAAGATCCGGCCTTTACAGAAACGTTGCTTCGCTGGTACGGCGAATACGGGCGTGACCTGCCCTGGCGCCGTACACACGATCCGTATGCCATCTGGCTGAGCGAGATTATCCTGCAGCAGACGCGCATTGCACAGGGCCAGGCATACTGGGAGCGGTTCATGGCGCGCTATCCGACCGTCGAGGCACTGGCAGCGGCCAGTGAGGACGAGGTGCTGCGGCTCTGGCAGGGGCTCGGCTACTACAGCCGCGCGCGGAACCTGCTGGCGGCGGCGCGACAGATCGTGGCGCAGGGCGGCTTCCCCGATACGCTGGAGGGCATCCGCGCACTGAAAGGCGTGGGCGATTATACAGCGGCGGCCATCTGCTCGTTTGCCTTCGGCATTCCGGCCGCAGTGGTGGATGGCAATGTGTACCGGGTCCTGTCGCGCTTCTACGGCATCGCTACGCCGATTGGCACGACTGCGGCAAAGAAAGAATGCACGGCACTGGCGCAGGCACTCCTCCCGGCGGACAATCCCGGCGACTTCAACCAGGCGATGATGGACTTCGGTGCCCTTCAATGCACGCCCCAGGCTCCCTCCTGCCTCACCTGTCCTCTCGCCGGCCGTTGCGAAGCCTATCGGACCGGCCGTATGGCCCTTCTCCCCGTCCGCAAACCAGCGACGGCCATCCAGACCCGCCGCCTGCATTACGTCTACATCCGCTGCAACGGAGAAGTGGCCTTCCGCCGCCGCGGTCCCGGCGACATCTGGCAAGGGCTGTGGGAGCCCTATCTCGAAGAAGGCGATGAATGCATCGGATTTCCGGGCATGAAACGCCTCCGCTCAAATGTCAAGCACCAGCTCACCCATCGCACTCTCCTCGCCGACTTCTATCTTCTTGAAACAAGCGAAAAGCCAACTCTAACAGCCGATTACATCTGGATACCTGAAGCGGGGCTTGACGCCTACGCCAAACCCCGCCTCATCGAAATCCTGCTCGAAAGCTTATAGGATCGGTTCGGTTTTTTCTTTGTCTATGTCTGGCATCAAGCGCTTTACCAGTTTCCTGTCTGAGTAGAAACGAGCCAGAATGACACGGAGAACCGTGTAGGCCGGGATACCAAGCAGGAGACCCGCCGTGCCACCGATGCGGCCGGCCATCAGCAGGACGAGGAAAATTTCAAGCGGCCGGGCCTTGATACTCGTGGAGTAAATGAGCGGCTGGTAGACGAAATTGTCGATCAACTGCGCAAACAGCATCACGGCCAGCACGATCAATACAAACGCCCAGATGGGCACGTCCAGGCCGGCTCCCGTACCATATTTCAAGACGATACAGAGCGAAATGCCGATCACATAGCCCAGCAGCGGACCTACGTAAGGGATGATATTGAGCAGGCCGGCAATGAAAGCGATACCCAGCGCGTAGGACGGGCCGATCTGGACAATCCACCACAACCCCAGAAAATCCAGGAGGATGACACCGCAGACTTCCAGGATCAGACCGATGAAATAGCGCGACAACAGGTACGTGATGTCGTTGATGGTCGATTTGACCGAAGTCTCGATCTTGTCGGGGACGAACGAGCAGATGATCTTGCTGAAGAGCTTTTCATCCTTGATGAAGAAGAAAGAGATGAATACCACTGCAAAAGCAGCTACGCCAATGGCAGATACCACCGATGCCACCGACCCGAGGATGGACGAGACATTCGAGAAATTCAACACTTCCTTGATCTTGCCGAGCAGCATGGCCACCAGGTTGAAATCCCGGCCGACCGAGGGGAAGATACCGATCACCCAATCGTTGACCTGGTCGAGCATGCTGTCGTACGGGACATCCTTCCCGTTCATGATCTGGGCATCACGGATGATGTTCGACACGATTGGGATCAACTGCGTGATGAACAGGAGCATAAAGGCAATGATCAGCAGAATGGCTATGATGGCCAGCACCGCATCGGGCAGCGATTTGCCGCGGATTTTGATCCTGCGCATCAAGCGCACCAGCGGCTGGCCGACAAGGGACACTACGAACGCGATGATCACGTACACCAGCACACTGCGGAAATACCAGAGTATGAGGCAAATGATGGCAGCACCGCCCAACTTGATGAGCAGGTCAGCCAAACGGTCGACGGAACGTTTTTCTTCCATATTTGTTGATCGCTATTTTGCAGGTTCAATATTCATGACATGTACCAGATGCGGGTCGGCGTACATCATCTGCGGATTCGTACCCGGCTCGCCCTGAGGGACTTCCTCGCCCAGCATGGCGAAAAGTTTCGTCCAGTACGGAGGCATCTCCCCTTCCGCATTCAGGAAATTCATGGGCTGGGATGCGAAGATAGGCTGGCCGTCCGCATCCACATAGATGTCGTACACGAGCTCCGTACAATAGTGACGGCCGTTCGAGGACTTGAAATATACATCGTACTCCTCACCCAGCAAGGATTTGGCCTGTGTCACGAAACGTGCGGCATCGCGATTGTCCTTGAGTCGCATCACTTCCAGGGTCTCGGTTGCGTCGGGGCGGTCCAGTTTGAACTGGGTACGCAGCGTGTCGAGCGGATGCCGGTCCACGCCGTAGGCCAGCGTGGCGTCGATCACCCATACCTCCCCTGCCTCATCCACTTCCAGGATGGCCGTATGGATCCAGTTCACCGTGTCGCCAGCCGCCGTAGCATCGGCGATGGCGCTGGCCATGTCGTCAGCCCAGTAATCCATCGGAATGCCGACGAACAACAGGTCGCCCGTCTCGATGCGCAGCTCGGCAACTGGCACTTCCGGCGCCTTCTTGCACGAAAACCCGGCCAGCAGCATCAGCCCCAGCAGTATCAGTTTCAGCAACCGCTTCATTTACTTGGCCGGACTGAAATCCTCTTTTCCAACACCGCAGAGCGGGCATACCCAATCGGCAGGCAGGTTCTCGAAAGCGGTGCCGGGCGCTACGCCATTGTCAGGATCACCTTTCGCGGGATCGTATTCGTACCCGCAGATGTCGCATACATACTTTGCCATGGTATTCGTCGTTTTACTGTTTCCTACAAAGATAGCAAAAAATCACTCAAATAAGCACTGATCCAATTCAGCGCGGAGGAATTCCTTATCGAGATGCTGGCCGATGAAGACCAGTTTCTGCATGCGGTCGCCGTAGGTCTTGTCCCAGTCGTGCAGCAGGTCGGGCTGCTCGCGTAATTTCTCGATGAGCTCGTCCTCGGGCATGGTGGCGAACCACTGCCCGATGTTGCGCAGCGTGAACTGCCGTCCCGCCTGCTCAAACAGATAGCAGATGTCGAATTCCTCGCTGAAATAACAGATGCCCTTGGCGCGGATCACGTTCTTGGGCCACTTCTTCGCCACGAAATTGTCGAAGGCGTTCAGGTCGAAGGGCCGGCGTGCCTGATACACGAAGGTACCGATACCGTATTCCTCAGCCTCGCCCTCCTCATGGTCGTGGTGGTGATGATGATGGTGGTCGTGCTCCTCATGCTCATGCTCATGCTCATGCTCATGCTCATGCTCATGTTCATGATCGTGCTCATCTTCATCGTCGTCATCATCATCGTCTTCGTCGTGATGCTCCACCGCCTGGATCCAGGCCGCCGAGGACGCTACGTCGTCGAACTGGAAACAGCCCGTATCAAGGATCTCCTCGAGATCGATCTGGCAATAGTCGCATTCGATGATGCGGGCCTTGGGCTGCAGCGTCCGGACGATGGCCCGGATGCGGCCCAGCTCCTCGGGCGTGATCTCGGAGGCCTTGTTGAGCAAGACGATGTTGCAGAATTCGATCTGCTGGATCACCAGGTTCTCGATGTCGTCTTCCTCATGCGGCTTCTGCAGCGCTTCGCCCAGCGCGAACTCGTCGCGCATGCGCAGGGCATCCACCACGGTCACGATGCAGTCGAGCACCGGGATGCCGTTCTTCACATAAGCGTAGCCCAGTGCCGGAACCGAGCAGATGGTCTGGGCAATGGGCTCCGGTTCACAGATGCCGGAGGCCTCGATCACGATATAGTCGAAGGTCTGCCGCGAGGTGATCTCGCAGAGCTGCTCGATCAGGTCGGTTTTCAGCGTACAGCAGATGCAGCCGTTCTGCAGGGCCACCAGACTGTCGTCCTTCTTGCCCACCACACCCCCTTGCTGGATGAGGTCAGCGTCGATGTTGACCTCGCCCAAATCGTTGACGATCACCGCGAAACGGATGCCTTTGCGATTGTTTAGAATCTGGTTGACCAAGGTGGTCTTGCCGCTGCCCAGGTAGCCGGTCAGCAGCAGGACCGGAATCTCTCTCAAATCTTCCATGTTATTTTCGTTTCTCAAAATGTTGGTAGTCTTTTACGGAGTTCCAGGCGCCGCCCCAAGTAAAGCCGCGCTCCCGGAACAATTTGCAGCAGAGGTCGTTCGCCGTGATCTTGTGGGGGAAATCCAGGGTGCGGTCCGCGTATTCCTCGGCTGCGGCCGGCTCCACTGTCTCCCCTTTAACGTACGGATTCTGCAGCGGGTTGACATCCACCGCCAGGCCCAGTGCGTGGGCCGACAGCGAACTGCCGGACGTCTTCCTGCGGTAGTTGAAGCAGGACGTGTTGTTGGCCTCCATCGAGCGGAGATCGTCGCCGTCGTAGTCGTCGATCAGCCGGATTTCCGCTATCTGGTACTGGGCCTTGTAGAGCTCTTTGAAAATGTACAGCAGGTCCTGGGCAATGGCTTTGTTGCAGACCATCTCCCCTTTCCGGACCCGGCCGTTGAAGTCGTAGTACAGCAGCTTGAGGTATCGCAGGTCGGACAGCGCAATCTCGGGCGCCCCTTCCTCCGGATAGGATTTGCCCAGCATCCGCTCCTTCACGGAAGTGGGAATCGTATCTGCGCTGAAGGCCGAAAGTCCTGGATCCACCGGATTGAGGAACTTGCGGTAGCGGCTGTAGGTATAAGGGACGCAGGTGTTGGTGATGTTGTTGGCAAAGAGGATGTCAGTAATGTGGTTCTCGTCCACGAACTGCACCACATTCTTTGTAAAATACCGGAAATCAGCTACATGGATCTCTTCAAACGAATAGAAGAGATAGCCCGGGACGGCATTTCCGAAGCTGTCCTTGATCACGAGCAGCCGCCGGCCGTTCTTCGTGCCGGTCTCCACCTTCACCTGCTTGATGTCGCCGCCCATGAACGTTGTGTAGGCCGCGCCGCTGCCGTCCTTGAACGAGAAGAAATACTTGCCTTGGAACGGACGCGACTCGCTCACCACATGGAATTCTTCGTCCAACTCGTAGTTGATGTGGGTGGTCGTGTATTCCACCTCCGTCGGGATATAGTATATAAAATCTTCAGGCGCACGCTTGATGGCAGCGTTCTGCGTGTAGCCGTACATGCTGCCCACGAAACGGTGGACTGTATCTGCCTGGTAGGCAGACAAATCCCGGAAAGGCACGCCAGCAACGCGAGCAAATTCCTGCGCAGCGTAATAGGCACCCAGCGGCGACCAGTGATGGTCGGTGCGCAGGTAGATGGGCTCGTCGGTATGCTGCGCCAGCACCGAATAGACATCCACGGGCTGCACGCCATTGGATAAGTGCGAAAAGATGCTGTTGAACACGGGCCACTGCCGTTTCGTAAACTTGGCAGCCTCCTCGGGGCAATAGAACTCAGTGGATGTCGGTATGGGCATGCACCATACGTTTACCGAACGGCCGAATGTCTCGCCGTAGCGGTTGATAACGTCGGCATACTTGGCACCGCCATTCTCCGTGCCAAAGAAACCCATCAGCGCACGAACGTTCTCGCCGCTGCCGACCAGGATGATGCCCGACGAAGACACCTTGGCGATGTCCTCCGCCCCACCCTCCATGTCAGCGTAATTGAAGGCCTTGACCTGCTTCACCGAATCTGCGGCGGCCAGGCTGTCCGGGGAGGCGGGTTTCTCTTCAGGCGTCATCCCGACATCCAGCGGCGTGTCGCTCGACAGATATTGGATGTTGTCCTCACCCAGCTGGACAGCGAGCAAGTGCCGGAACTGCATGCTCAGTTCCATCAGCGTGTCGCGATACGGCTCCGTGTCGCTGTACCACGACGAGATGGCGGCGGTATAGGTGCCGTCCGCCAGGGAATCCGGCGTGAAGGCAGGAAAATGCTGCAAGTCACGCTTTTCCAGCACAGAATAGCGCGTACGCGGCAGGAAGTTGAACCCAATGCTCAAGGCCAGGTACAGCAGCGAAACCAGTGTGACGAACAGAATCCCCTTTCTCATGTCAGAACCGTGTATAGATGAAAGGGTTGTTGGTCGCGCCCACCAGCAGCGCCGTGCTCACCACCAGCAGGGCTACCGCCACGACGAGTTTGCCGATCGCCAGCAAATCGTAGCCAAAGGCCCGCTTCCCGTCGCCGAACAGGCGGCTGATCCAGCGGCCCAGCGGCAGGCAGCACAGCAGCGCCGCCACCCAGAGCCAGCAGCGCGAAGTGAGCGCACTGCGCACCGTGAAGTCCGTGAAGGATTCCGCATGGCCGAACAGGACCGGAAAGAATTCCGCCATCCGGCTGAAATCCACGTAGTAGAAGATGCCCCAGCCCAGAACCACAAGGATCAGGCTGTAGAGGTGCAGCAGTACGGCGGGCACTTTCCAGCGCAGGAGCGTGTATTTCTCGAGGGCCACGATCAAGCCGAAATACAGGCCCCAGAGCACGAAATTCCAGCTGGCGCCGTGCCATAAACCGGTCAGGAACCACACCACCAGAATGTTCAGGGCCTGGTGGCGCCGGTTGCCGCCCATCGGGATGTAGAGATAGTCGCGGAAGAAGCTGCCCAGCGAGATGTGCCACCGCCGCCAGAAATCCGTGATGGAGTTGCAGCAGTACGGATGGTCGAAGTTCTCGCGGAAATGGAAGCCCAGGCAGCGCCCGATACCGATGGCCATGTCGGAGTAGCCCGAGAAATCGAAATAGATCTGCAGCGAAAAGGCCAGCAGGCCCACCCAGGCGCCCGCCGTGGTGAGTCCTGCCAGATTTCCGGCCAGGAACTGGTCGGAGACTTCCGAGAGCTGGTTGGCCAGGATCACCTTCTTGCCCAGGCCCACCAGGAAGCGGAAACTGCCGTCCGCCACGTCCTGCCAGGAGACCTTGCGGTGATTGATTTCCCGCGCAATGGTGCCGTAGCGCACGATCGGGCCGGCAATCAGCTGCGGGAACATGGAAATGTAGAGCAGCAGGTCCCAGAAACGCTTCTGCGCAGGACTCTCGCGGCGGTACACGTCCACCAGGTACGAGATGGACTGGAAAGTGTAGAAACTGATGCCGATGGGCAGCGCAATCGCCGGGGCCTCCCACGTCACGCCGAAGCGTGAGAGCAGCTCGGCGAAGAAGCCCAGGTATTTGAAGGTGCCGAGGATGGCGAGGTTGGCGGCCAGGCCGACAACGAGCCACGCCTTCCTCCCGTTCCCCTTCCGGTCGATGCAACGGCCTACGAGCCAGTTCATCAACGCACAGAGGATCAGCAGGAAGACGTAGACCGGTTCGCCCCACGCATAAAAGATCAGCGAGAAGGCCACCAGTACGCCATTCTTCACTCGATTGCCTTCCGCCAGGCCCGCGAGCAGATAGCAGATCGCGAAAGCCGGGAGGAAGGCAAAGAGGAAGAAAAGGTCGGCAAATACCATTTAGCCGGCGAGCTCCTTCTTGAGGCGTTCGGTAAGCAGCGGCACGACCTTGTTCAGGTCACACACGATGCCCAGGTCCGCCACGCTGAAGATCGGAGCGAATTTGTCCTTGTTGACCGCGATGATGGTCTCGGACTCCTCCATGCCGGCCAGGTGCTGGATGGCGCCGGAGATGCCGAGGGCAAAATACACGGCCGGACGGACCGTCTTGCCGGTCTGGCCCACCTGGCGGTCGTGCGGCATCACGCCGGCGTCCACCATGGCGCGCGAGGACGAGACTTCACCGCCCAGGACCGTTGCGAGGCCCTGCAGCATCTCGAAGCCCTCCTTGCAGCCCACGCCGCGGCCACCGGACACCAGGATCTTGGCATCGGCGATGTCGACGGCGGTCTTCTGGGCCTTGACGGTCTTGACGAGTTTCACGACGAACTTGCTTGCGTCGAATTTCGGCTTGAAAGCCACGATTTCGCCCTTCCGGTTGAAGTCGGGTGCTGCCTTCGGCATCACGCCGGGGCGCACGGTCGACATCTGCGGACGGTGCTCAGGGCACTTGATGGTTGCCATCAGGTTGCCGCCGAAGGCCGGACGGGTCATTTCGAATTCGTGCGTTTCCTCGTTGATAGTCAGCTTGGTGCAGTCGGCGGTCAGGCCGGTGCCCAGGCGGGCGGCGATGCGTGGCGCGAGGTCACGGCCGATGGTCGTGGCGCCATACATCAGGATCGAAGGCTTGAATGCATTCACGGCCTGGAAAACGGCCTGCGTGTACTGCTCGGTGACATAGTCTTTGAGTTCGGGCTCGTCGATGACGACAACCTTGTCAGCGCCGTAAGCCACGAGGGTCTGCGCCTTGTCGGCGATGCCGCAACCGGCCAGGATGGCGACGACTTTCTCGTTCGTGACTTTGGACAAGTCGCGGGCCTTCCCGATCAACTCCAGGGCAACCGGCTGGATCTCACCGTCACGCTGCTCGGCAAATACATAGATGTCTTTATAGTCAGAAAAATCCATAGCGATACAGTTTTAGACGGTTAGATGATGTGTTTTTCCTTGAGTTTCGCGACGATGAGCTCCACGGCCTCCTCGGCGTCGACCTCATGGATCTGGCCGGGCGCCTTGAGCTCCTTCGTGAACGACTTGACCACCTTGGTCGGGGAACCCTTGAGGCCGAGTTCGGTCTCGGGCACGTCGATGCGGTCGGCACCCCAGACTTCGACTTCCTTGCCGTAGGCATCCACGATGCCGCCCACGCTCATGTAGCGCGGCTTTACGGCGGAGGCCAGGCAGGTCAGCAGCGCCTTGCCCTGGAATTCCAGGATCTGGCAGCCGTCCTCGGTTTCCTTGGTCACGGTGAACTTCTTCGAGGCCGCGTCGTATTCCAGGCCGGCCACGTAAGAGATCTGCGGAATACCCAGATGCTCAGAGATTTCGGGGCCCACCTGAGCGGTGTCGCCATCGATGGCCTGGCGGCCGGCGATGATCAGATCCCACTCGAGCTGGCGGGCCACGCCGGCGAGTGCCTTGGAAGTAGCGAGCGTGTCGGCGCCGCCGAGCTTGCGGTCGGTCAGCAGGATGGCACGGTCGGCGCCCATGGCGAATGCCTCGCGCAGGATGACCTCAGCGGCGGGAATACCCATCGTCACGACGGTCACTTCGGCGCCGAACTGGTCTTTGAGCTGCAATGCGAATTCAAGACCGCCTTTGTCGTCCGGGTTCATGATGGCAGGAACGCCTTCGCGGACCAGGGTCTTGGTCACCGGATCGATCTTGATCTCGGTGGTATCGGGAACTTGCTTGATACAGACTAAAATTTTCATCTGGGAGCCCTCCTACTTGATTTTGCCGAACAATTTACCTGCGATGACCATGCGCTGGACTTCGGAGGTACCTTCATAGATTTCCGTAATCTTGGCGTCACGCATCATGCGCTCCACCGGATACTCACGGGTGTAGCCGTAACCGCCGTGGAACTGCACGCACTTGGTGGTGACTTCCATGGCCACCTCTGCAGCGTAGAGTTTCGCCATCGCGGCGTCGGCCGAGTAGTTCACGCGCGGATTGGTCACGTGCTCGTCTTCCCGGAAAGCCGCGCTGCGCACCAGCAGGCGTGCGGCCTCGATCTTCGTCTTGAGGTCGGCCATCTGGAACTGCGTGTTCTGGAACTGGGCGATCTTCTTGCCGAACTGTTTGCGCTCCTTCGTATACTTGACGGTTGCGTCGAGCGCGCCCTGCGCGATGCCGAGCGCCTGCGAGGCGATACCGATACGGCCGCCGTCGAGCGTCATCATCGCGATCTTGAAGCCCTCGCCTACCTTGCCGAGCAGGTTCTCTTTCGGGACGCGGACGTTGTTGAAGATGAGCTCGGCCGTAGCACTGCCGCGGATACCCATCTTCAGCTCCTTCTTGCCGATGGAGAAGCCCGGTGTCGTGGCCTCGACGATGAAGGCCGAGATACCTTTCGTACCGAGGCTCTTGTCGGTCATGGCAATGACGATGTACACGTTGGCATGTCCGGCGTTGGTGATGAAGATCTTGTTGCCGTTGATCACCCACTCCTCACCGTCCAGCACGGCCGTGGTCTGCTGGCCGGCGGCGTCGGTACCAGCGTTCGGCTCAGTAAGGCCGAATGCGCCGATCCACTCGCCGGAAGCGAGTTTGGGAACGTATTTCATCTTCTGCTCCTCCGTGCCGAACTGGAGGATCGGGGACATGCAGAGCGACGTGTGAGCGGAAACGACCACGCCGGTCGTCGCACAGCAACGGGAGAGTTCCTCGACGGCGATAGAGTACATGATGTTGTCGCCGCCGGCGCCGCCGTATTGCTTCGGAACGGGGATGCCAAAGATGCCCAGTTTGGCCATCTTGTCGACCGTCTCCTGCGGGAAGCGTTCCTGCTCGTCAATCTCGGCGGCCAGCGGGGCGACCTCCTTCTCCGCGAACTCACGGATCATCTGACGGAACAGTTCCTGCGTTTTGTTCAGATTGAAATTCATAGCGTGTTCAAATAGGTTCTGTTAATACTTGTAGAAGCCTTCTCCGGTTTTGCGGCCGAGCAGACCGGCACGCACCATCTTGCGGAGCAGCGGATGCGGGCGGTACTTCGGATCGCCGAACTCTTTGTAGAGCACCTCCATGATGGCCAGGTTGACGTCGTTGCCGATCAGGTCGGCGAGCGCCAGCGGGCCCATCGGATGGTTGGCACCGAGCATCATGCACTTGTCAATGTCCTCGGCGGTGGCGATGCCGTCGGCCAGGATGCCGACTGCCTCGTTGATCATCGGGATGAGGATGCGGTTCACCACGAAGCCGGGGGCTTCCTTCACCTCGACAGGCTCCTTGCCGATACTGGCAGCCAGGTCGACGACACACTTGGTGACTTCGTCGCTGGTCAGCTGGCCACGGATCACCTCGACCAGGGCCATGCGGTCGGCGGGATTGAAGAAGTGCATGCCGATGAACTGGGCCGGGCGCTGCGTGCAGGCGGCGATCTCGGTGATGCTCAGCGAACTGCTGTTGGTGGCGAAAATCGTCTCGGGCTTGCAGATGCCGTCCAGCTCCTTGAAGACATCTTTCTTCAACTGCATGTCCTCGACGGCCGCCTCGATGACGAGGTCGGCGTCAGCGAAAGTGGCATAATCCGTGGTGGTAGCGATGTTCGCCAGGATGGCGTCCATCTTCTCCTGGGAAATCTTCCCTTTCTCGACGAGCTTGGCGTAGCCCTTCGAAATGGAGGCCATGGCCTTGTCGAGGCTGGCCTGGGTGCGGCTTTTCATGACGACGGGCATCTTGGCGGCAAATGCCTTCACGATCCCCTTGGCCATCGTACCGGTTCCAATAACGCAAATTTTCATGATGGGATATGGTTTATTTACATTTGAATGCAGGTTTTCTCTTGCTGAGGAAGGCGTCCATGCCTTCTTTCTGGTCTTCCGTGGCGAAGCATTTCGAGAAATACTGGTTCTCGAGGGCGATGGATTCATCCACGTCGAGGTCGTAGTTCTCGTTGATGCACGCCTTGGCGAAGCTGATGGCGAGCGGTGCGTTCTTGAGGATAAGGGCCACCGTCGCGTTGACGGCATCCGCCAGTTCCTCGGGCATGACCACGCGGTTCACCAGCCCGACGGCAAGCGCCTCGTCGGCGTCGATCATCCGGGCTGTATAGATGAGCTCCTTGGCCACCCCCTGCCCGACCAGTTTGGCCAGGCGGTACGTGCCGCTAAACCCCGGGATAATGCCCAGTCCCACCTCGGGCTGGCCGAAGCGGGCCTTTTTAGAAGCGATGCGGATGTCGCAGGCCATGGCCAGCTCGCAGCCGCCGCCCAGGGCGAAACCGTTTACCGCGGCGATGACCGGGAACGGCAGGTCCTCTATCTTCTTGAACACGCGGGAACCGCGCTGTCCGAAGGCCAGGCCTTCCGCTTCGGTGAGGTGCGCCATCTCGGAGATGTCCGCCCCCGCCACGAACGCCTTGCCTTCGCCCGTGATCACGAGCACGCGGGTCGCCGCTACGTCGATCGCATCCACGAAGACCTCCAGTTCGCGCAGGAGGGTCGTATTGAGCGCATTGAGGGTCGCCGGCGAGTTGATGGTCAGCGTGACCACCCCAGCCGGTTCCTCCGCAACTTTCAGGAACTGATAGTCCATCTGCCTTGCGGATTACTGGGCCATCGGCTTGAGGTCCTTGGCGATGATGAGCTTCGCCTCCGTGGCCTCCTGCACCTGTTCCACCGTGAATTCCGGATTGATCTCCTTGAGCACGAGGCCCTCGGGCGTCACGTCCATCACACCCATTTCGGTAATGATCATGTTCACCTGGTGTGCCGCGGTCAGCGGAAGCGTGCACTCCTTCATGATCTTGTGGTTGCCCTTCTGGGTGTGCTCCATGGCCACGATCACGCGCTTGGCGCCGACCACCAGGTCCATGGCGCCGCCCATGCCGGGCGTCAGCTTGCCGGGGATCATCCAGTTGGCCAGGTTGCCTTTCTCATCCACCTGCATGGCGCCCAGGAACGTGCAGTCCACGTGGCCGCCGCGGATGATCAGGAACGAGTCTGCCGAGGAGCAGGCATACGCGCCGGGATAAGCCGTGATGTAGGCGCCGCCCGCATTCACATAATCCTTGTCCTCCTTGCCGGGTTCCGGGGCGGGGCCCATGCCCACCAGGCCGTTCTCCGACTGGAGCGTTACGTTGACACCCTTCGGAAGGTACGCGGGAATGGCCGTCGGAAGACCGATGCCGAGGTTCACGATGTCACCGTCCTTGAGTTCGAGAGCCGCACGCCGTGCGATGGTCTCTCTGATTTGATTCTTATCCATAAATGAATGTTTTAGATATTGTTATTTCTTGGTATTCATTCTCTTGACGAATTCCTGCGCCACGAACGACGCCACGTCGTCGGCATACGTACCCGCCCCGAAGCCGGCGTCGAAGCCCAACTCCTTGGCCAGTTCGTGCGAGATGCGCGGGCCACCGCACACGACGATCATCTTGTCGCGGAGCCCTTCGGCCTCCAATAGCTCGATGAGTTCTGTCATGTTCTTGATGTGCACGTCCTTCTGGGTAACGGTCTGGGAGACCAGCAGCGCGTCGGCATGAAGTTCCAGTCCCTTGGCAATAAACTCCTCGTTCGGCACCTGGCTGCCCAGGTTGTAGGCCTCGAACATGTCGTAACGCTCGATGCCGTAGTGGCCGGCGTAGCCTTTCATGTTCATGATGGCGTCGATGCCCACAGTGTGGGCGTCGGTGCCCGTCGAGGCACCCACCACCACCAGTTTTCGGCCGATGTTCTGCCGGATGTACTCGTCGGTCTCCTTCATCTCCATCACCGAGGATTCCACCTTCGGCACGTAGATGGTCGTATAGTCCACTGTGTGGATGGTGCTGCCATAACAGTTAAAGAAGGTATAGCCGGGCGTCAGCTCCTGGTAGAACACCACCAGCGGGTTGTTGAAGCCCATCTCCTTGAGCAGCTGCTTGGCCGCTTCCACGGCTTCGGGACCGCAGGGAACGGGCAGCGTGAAACTCAGCTGCACCTTCCCGTCGTTCATCGTATCGCCGTAGGGTTTTACTTTGGTCAGATCCAAGGTCTTGTCGAAATCCTTGGCATCCATCGAATAAAGTCCGCCACTCATCTTTTATCTCCTCCCTTTCATCAGTTCAATAAACGGATTGGAATAATGCGCGCCCTTCGGGAACACGCCGTCGAGGCCCTTGCCGCCGTCCTTGGGACGTTTCACGTCGCCGAACTTGCCTTTCTCCAGCGCGTTGAACAGGCCTTCCTTCACCAGCTCCTCGAGCAGTGCCACGGCATTGTCGAGCACCAGCGCGGCACGGCGACGGATGATGCCGTCCTCCTTGAACTCCACCTCCTCGCCGATGTCCTTCAGGTTGTTGAAGATGTAACGGGCGTTCTCGATGGAAAGGTAACGGTCGCTCATGAACGGAGTGTGGATGGCCTCGGTGGGCATACCCAGCAGCTGGATGCCCTGGTGGGTCCAGATGCCGATAATATTGAACAGGGCGTCCTGGATGTGGCCGCGGAAGATGTTGCCGGTCATGAACTTGGTCGGCGGCATGTACTTCAACGTGGCCTTCGGGAAGATCTCGCGGGTCATCTGGGCCTGTGCGAGCTCATACAGGAAGCCGTTGGTGAGCATCGGGTCCATCTCGAAGGCGTGGCCCAGGCCCATCTGCTCCTCGGGAAGGCCGGCCAGCAGGGCCAGCTGCTCGTTGATGATGTCGGACGCCAGCACCGTGTGCGCGGCTTCCACCGCATCGGCGGTGGTCAGGTAGTTGTCCTCACCCGTGTTGATGATCACACCGGCAAAGCCGTTGATCACGCGCGAGAAGAACTGGTCGACCAGCGTGCGCTGCATGTTGATGTCGCGGAACAGGATGCCGTAAAGCGCATCGTTGAGCATCACGTCGAGGCCCTCGAAGGCGCCCATGATGGCGATTTCGGGCATGCAGAGGCCGGAGCAGTAGTTGCACAGGCGGATGTAGCGGCCCAACTCCTCGCCCACCTTGTCGAGATGGGAACGCATAATGCGGAAATTCTCCTGCGTGGCAAAGGTGCCTCCGAAACCTTCCGTCGTCGCACCGTACGGCACGTAGTCGAGCAGCGACTGGCCCGTGGTGCGGATCACCGCGATCACGTCGGCCCCCTGCCGGGCGCCAGCCTCCGCCTGCACGACATCTTCGTAGATGTTGCCGGTGGCCACAATGATATAAAGGTACGGTTTCGGGCCTTCACCCAGGGTGCGGAGGTATTCCTCGCGGCGGTTGCGGCGGGCCCGGATGCGCTCGATCGAGCCCATGATCACGGGCTGCAGCGCCGCATCCACCTTCTTCTGGTCGGAAATGCTGACTTTCGTCAGGTCCAGCGACCCGTCCGCGATGGCCTCGGCAATCTGCTGCGGCGTCTTTCCGGTGGCCACCATCGCGTTGCCCACGTAGAACATCACACCCTGCCCCAGCACGCCGGCCGCCTTGAGGGAGTCCACGACCACGTTGGGCAGCGGGACCTGGTTCTCGTCTATACCGTCGATGCCCAGCAGACGGCAGATGGTGCGCTCCACCGCCACGGTGGTGTAGCCGTCGGCAAACGATTGCACATCTTCGGCAATCTGCCGCGCGAGCTGCCGCGCCCGGTCGACCTTCCGCTGGTCCAGTCCAAGTTTGCTTTTATTCATATTGTCGTTTCATTATAGTGTCTGCCAAATCAATCCACCGCGCATCGATACCGAGTTCGCGCGCGATGTTCAGTGCCTCGTGGGGCACTTCGTGGCTCGTCGTCCGGACGAGCCGGTAATCCATGGAACGTCCCTTCGTGCCGGGCACCAGTCCCTGCACGCGCCAGCACTCGCCGGCGTGTTCCACGGTATAATGCGTCGTCATGACCAGCGCCAGCGCCGGCTTGTCGGCCAGCCGCAGCAGCAGCGCGGCAACGAGCGCGGTCCCTTCCACGGGGTTCGTCGTGCGCGCCGGCTCATCGACCAGCAGCAGCACCCGGATGCCCGTCTCCACGACGGCGATGGCCCGGTCGATGCGCTGCATCTCTGCCGCAAACGACGAGAGACCCGTCTTTTCGTCCTGCTCGTCACCGATGCAGAAGCGAATGTCGTTGAACGGGGTCATCACGGCCGATTCCACCGGCAGCGCGAATCCGAACTGCCAGAGATACTGAATCAGGCACAAGGTCTTGAGCGCCACGGTTTTGCCGCCCATGTTCGCGCCGATCACAGTCGCCGGGACACCGCACCGGAAGGCGAAATCCACCGGCTGGAAGTCCCGTCCCTTGGCTTTGAGGGCAGCCCGGACACCGGGATGGAACATGCCCCGGATCTCCGTATGGTCGCCCGAGGTGGCGAGCGTCAGGCCTTCCACATGCATCTGTACGGCCTGGGCCAGCGAGATGTCGAGATCGGCCATCTCCTGCAACGTACGCTGCAACGAAGCGGCATACGGACGGAGTTTTTCGCTGATGGACTTCTTCAGGCGGTCCTCTTCATTGGCGAGGTCTTCCTGAAGCTGCGCGTCATCCGGATCCTGTTCCACGGCATCGCGCAGGCGCCGCAGTTCCACGGAATACGAATCGTATAGATAGAAGGTACCAATCTTCAACCCGTCCGGGTCGAGGATGTCGATCACCTTGTCCATGTCCTGCCCCATCGCGAGCGATTCGGCGAGCATGGCCATGTGCTTGATCTCAAAGAATTCGATCTCGTCGAGCGTGGCGCCGTCCGCCAGGCTGGCGAGCGTGCCGGAGATATCGCGGAGGCCCTGGAGGCGGAAGCGCATGTCTTCCACGCGACGACGGTCTGCCAGCACCAGGTCGTAATAGCGGCGCAGTGCGTCGCCGGCGGCGTCGATTTGCTCGGCATCCACCATCATCTCCCTGTCCAGCAGTACCTTCCGGGCATATCCGCTCTGCAGTTCGAGTCCGTCGAACAGGTAGCGGATGCCGCAGGGACTATCTACGATTTCTCTAAACTTCATATTCGTTCTTCACTATGTCATACACCGGGAGCCCGATCTTCTCGGACAGTTCCCGGCAAAGCAGGTCGGAATCGAGCACGATTCCGTTGGGCGCCTTCGGATTGACGCACACGGCCAGCAATTCGCTCTTCAGCCGGACGGACAACCGCCCGCCGCGCCGGACGAACGCACGATAGAGTTCCTGCGAACAGAACACTTTCGTGAAATCGCCCACCACGAGTTCCAGCCCGTCGTCATCCAGCGCGTTCTTGGCCAGCTGCAGCAGCCGGTCCGTAAGCGCACCTTCCACTTCGACCACGCGCTGGCCCTTCAGCGTCGCGGCGTCCAGCGACGAGAAGGAGGAAACCCGCACCTGGGGTTCCTCGCCGACATACAGCGGCAGCCGGATCAGTTCCACCACGAAAGCCGTCTTGGCGACAAGCTCCCGGATGTTGGCCGAATAGGCCGCCCCGGTCGACAGCACCATCGCCTCGCTCACGGCGGGTGACGCCGTGCTCAGGCGCGAAAGCGCCCCGTCGACCAGGATCAGGTCGATCCCAAAGTCTTTCAATGAACGCATCCACCGCTTCAGGGCCACGGCGCTGGAAGGGCCGCTCAGCAGCACTTTCCCCTCCTGCAGGGCCTTCGCGGTGACCACGCGGCCCAGGGCCGTATCCTCCTCCCCCACGTCATACAGTTCGGAGAGGGGACGCTTCTGGCGAAAATGCTTTTCGCTCGTGGCGAAGAACATCCCCTCCCGCACCGTAATCTCGGGTTTCGCGGTTCCCGTCACCTGGTCAGTGGTTTCCCCGTCGATCCCGATGGAGGTCACCGCCACGTTGAAGTAGTCGAGCGGCAGCCTCCGGATGATGTAGTTGAGACACTCCGTCTTGCCGGCATTCTTCGCCAGGCCGACGATCGAAACGCTCCGATGCTTGAGTATCTCTCCTACGAAAGGCATTTCTACTGGCGCTTCTTGCTGCGCTCCTTACGCTCCAGATAGGCCGGTTCGATGGCCATGCGCTGGCCTTCCAGCAGGCCGGCCACGCCTTCGAGTTTCTTCTGGCAATCGGGGCAGTGGCATTCCTGATGATACTCGGCCGGTTCCGTGTAGGTGGTGATCACGCCTTCGAAGTTGCGGAGGACCACCTTGCCCGGCGCCTGCGAGATCACGTACTGCGGCATGACCGGGGTCTTGCCGCCGCCGCCCGGGGCGTCCACCACAAAGGTCGGCACGGCGTACCCGGAGGTGTGGCCGCGCAGGCCCTCGATGATCTCGATGCCCTTGCTGACGGGCGTACGGAAGTGCTCCAAGCCCATCGACAGGTCGCACTGGTAGATGTAGTACGGGCGCACGCGCATCTTCACGAGTTCGTGCACCAGGTGCTTCATCACGTGGACGCAGTCGTTCACGCCGCGCAGCAGAACGCTCTGGTTGCCGAGCGGAATACCGGCGTCGGCCAGGCGCGCACACGCAGCCGACGATTCGGCCGTCACCTCGTTCGGGTGGTTGAAATGCGTGTTGAGCCAGATGGGGTGATATTTCTTGAGCATGTTGCAGAGCTCCGGCGTGATACGCTGCGGGCACACCACGGGGGTGCGGGTGCCGATGCGGACGATCTCCACATGCGGAATCTCGCGCAGCCGGCGGATGATGTCTTCCAGCCAGGCGTCACTCACCATGAGCGCGTCACCGCCCGAGAGCAGCACATCGCGCACCTCGGGGGTACGGCGGATGTACTCGATGGCCTTATCGATGCGCTCACGCGGGCTTTCGTCGTCTTTCTGGCCGGCGAAGCGGCGGCGGGTGCAATGGCGGCAGTACATGGAGCACATGTCCGTGATCAGCAGCAGCACGCGGTCGGGATAGCGGTGCGTCAGGCCCGGCGTCGGGCTGTCCTCGTCCTCATGCAGCGGGTCGAGCAGGTCGGCTGCGGCCTGGTGCGTTTCGGCGGCCGTGGGGATGCACTGCTTGCGCACAGGGTCGTGCGGGTCGTCCGGGTTGATGAGCGAGATGTAGTACGGGGTGATGGCCATGCGGAGCGTGGAGAGGCATTTCTTGACGCCTTCCTCCTCTTCCGGGGTCAGTTTCACGTACTTCTTGAGTTCGTCCAGCGTCTCGATCCGGTTTTTGACCTGCCATTTCCAGTCGTTCCACTGGGCATCGGTCACTTCCGGGAAGAGTTCTTTTCTGCGGGAAACGTTCATGGCGCTATGCGTAAAGTTCTTCGAAGATCTTGCGGAGCTTGGGGCTTTCGCGCAGTTCCTGCAGCGTAAACTCGGCGTGGCCTTTGGTGTAGCCGTTGCCCATGATCATATTCACGTCGGCGCCGATGCCTTCCGCACCGAGGGATGCCTTGGTGAAGCTGGTGGCCATCGAGAAGAAGTAGACGATACCGTCGTCCTTCGTGCAGAGGATGGCGGTCATCTCCTGGTCGGGAACGTTGACGCAGTTGATGGTCACGTCGGCCATCTTGCCGTCCGTCAGTTTTTCGACCATTTCATACACCTGCACGGGGGTCATGCCGGCTGCGCTCTCGACCACATCGCAGAAGCCCAGGTCCTTGATTCGCTGGGTGCTCTTCGGGCTGTTGGCGATACCGATCACCTTGCCAGTCACGCCGACGCGTTTCTTGGCCTCGTAGCAGCAGAGCATGCCGCTCTTGCCGCCGGCTCCGAGTATCACCACGGTCTGGCCATACTGGCAGAGTTTGGCGGTCTGTGCGGGGGCGCCGGCCACGTCGAGGGCGCTCAGGGCGAGTTTCTCGGGCATGTCGCTCGGGATCTTGGCGTAGATGCCGCTCTCGAAGAGGATGGCCTTGCCCTTGATGTCCACCTGGTCCACGTCGGGACGGATGGCGATGATCTCGTCGATGCGGAGCGGGGTGAGGCTCAGGGAGACGAGGGTCGCGATGCGGTCGCCTTCCTTCAGGTCGATCTTGCCCTTGAGGGCGTCGCCGATCTTTTCCACCTTGCCCAGCAGCATGCCGCCGCTGCCGGTTCTGCGGTTGCGGTGCTTGCCCTGGAGTTCCACATTGAGAAGCATCTCTTTCTTGACCTCTTCCATGATCTTCTCCTCGCTGGCACCGGGGCCTGCCTGTTGTTTGGCGTAGTTATGAATGTCGGTGAACGATGCGGAGTCGATGTTCAGGGTCTGGACGTCGATCAGGATCTCGTTGTCCCAGATCTCATCCATGTTGTTGTCGAGTTTGTTTGCGGGCTGCGGAAGCACACCCTTCGGTTCAATCACGCGGTGCGTTCCGTACTTGTTTCCGTGTTTCTGTGCCATATCTTTTTTTAGTGTTTTATTGTTTTATTTCATATCGTCATTCCCGGCTTGACCGGGAATCTCAGCCCTCTGCATCATCGTTTCAGGCCGAGGATTTCGCGAGCTTCGGCGCTCGTGGCGACGGGGCGGCCGAGGAGTTTGGCCATGCGGACCACCTTGTCGACGAGTTCACCGTTGGATTTGGCCAGGACGCCACGCTCCAAGTAGAGGTTGTCCTCGAAACCGACGCGGACGTTGCCGCCCATCACGATGGCCGGGGCGGCCAGCGTGAAGGCGTGGCGGCCGATTCCAGTCGCGGTCCAGGTGCTGCCGGCCGGGATCTTGTTGACCAGCCAGCACAGGTTGTCCACCGTGGCGGGCGTACAGCCCGGAACGCCGAGCACGAAGTTGAACTGCATCGGGGCGCCGGGGACTTCGCCCTTGCGGGCCATCGTAAGGATGGTGTCGAGGTGTCCCATCTCGAAGCACTCGTATTCGGGCTTGATGCCGCGTTCGATCATGCGTTTGCCGAAGGCGCGCATGGTGGGCATCGTGTTGTCGAAGATCTCGTCACCGAAATTGCAGGTACCGCAGTCCAGCGTGGCCATCTCGGGGACGGGCGTGGTATCGGTGCTCTGGAGGCGTTCCTCCGGGCTCATGCCCACGGCGCCGCCGGTCGAGGGGATCAAGATCACGTCGGGGCACACTTTCAGGATGGCTTCGGTGCACTCCTGGAAGCGGGCGCGGCTCTGGGTCGGCGTGCCGTCGTCCAAGCGCACGTGCAGGTGCACGATGGCGGCTCCGGCATCCACGGCGCTCTTGGCCTCTCTTACAATCTCTTCAACAGTATAGGGAACGGCAGGATTCTGCTCCTTGGTAACTTCTGCGCCGCAGATGGCGGCGGTGATGATGAGTTTATCCATTCCTTTCAACTATTTACGCTGGCATTTCTTGGGGGTGACGCACGTTCCGCTGGCGCGGCACACGACCACGGGCTCTTCGAGCAGGTCGGCGGCGGAGTCGGAAATGTCGGGGCGCGGGGCGATGACCTTGCGGGCCTCGAACACCATCTTGCGGGAGGTATTGCCTTCGGAGACGATCTCGCCCGTGGCTTCGATGAAATCGCCGGCATACACGGGGGCGATGAATTCCACCATGTCGTAGGCCTTGAACAGGCCTTCGTCGCCGTCGCGGAGGATCAGCAGTTCCGTGGCCACGTCGCCGAACAGGTGCAGCATGTGGGCGCCGTCCACGAGGTTTCCGCCGTAGTGCGCATCCTTGGCGCTCATACGGACGCGGATCATCGATTTGTACTGTGCCATGTCCTTCCTGGATTACTGTTCGACATAGATGTAGTCCACGAACAGGGCCGGGGTATGCACGGCTTCGGGTTCGATCTCCCCTACCTTCACGAGTTTCTCAGCCTCGACAATCACCGTGTCGGCGGCCTGGGCCATCATGGGGTTGAAGTTCTTGGTCGTACCGCGGTAGAACACGTTGCCCGATTCGTCGACGATGCTGCCGCCCAGCAGCGCGAAGTCGGCGCCGAGGGGTTTCTCGAGCAAATAATCCTTACCGTCGACATTGATCACCTGTTTGCCTTCCTGGACTACGGTGCCGAGGCCGGTCGGGGTCAGGACGCCGCCGAGGCCGGCGCCTTTGGCGCGGATGCGTTCGGCAAGGGTGCCCTGCGGCACGAGGTTCATCTTGAGCTGGCCGGTATTCATCTGTTCGATGGAGGCCTTGCTACCGCCGATATAGGAGGCGTAGATTTCCTTCACCTGGTGGTTCTCAATGAGCTTGCTCCAGCCCTTGCCGTCGAAGACGGTATCGTTGCAGATGATCGTCAAATCCTTGACGCCGCTTTCGACCAGTGCATCAACAATCTGTTTCGGTGCGCCTGTGCCCAGGAAGCCGCCAATCATAATCGAAGAGCCGTCCTTGATCATGCCGACGGCCTCTTTCAACGTGATGTTCTTTTTCATATGGGTTGTATTGATTTTAATGATTGTTATTCGCAGTTTGTTTTGCCTTTACTTAATCTGCAAATTTAATCATTTTCGCCATCAAAACAAAGAGAAATCGCCCCTTCCGCGACGACTTATAAACAAGATAAGAACTACCCCTCAGACGCACACATATAGCGCCCACTTCAAGTCGCCCCACTCTCTTCGTCATGCCCGGTCAAGCCGGGAATGACGACGAAAATAGCAAGCCTGCCATGTGCCAACGATGGCTGAGCTCCTATTGCAAGACAACGATTGCTATCGCTATTTGTCTAAAATCGGGGCGGCGTAGATGTGGAGGAGGATGTCGCGGATGGTGCGGCGGAGGGAGGGGTTGCGGGGAAGGGTGTCGAGTTCTTCTTTGAGGTATTTTTCGAATTGGGCCGTCAAGTGCGGATCGGAAGGCGCTTCGCCGGTGAGGAGTTCGGCAGCGATGATGTTTGTCGGCCAAATGTGCCAGGCCGCATGGATCCGGTCGTCGATGATGGCCGCCAGGGCCCGGAAACGATCATTCTTCTCCAGCGCAGCACAGGAAGCGAGCTCCTTTTCCGTGATGGGCCGGCAGAAGGCCACATGCACATGCCCTTTCTGCTGCATGATGCCCAGGATGATGCTCTCCAGATCTTCGCCCGGACGCTTCGTGTATTGACCCATCTTTTGCTTTACATAAAGCTCGTAAGCCTTTTTGATTCCGCAACTTTCGTATTCGTACGAAACCGCCACGGGCATAATGTTCAGATCCCGCATGTTGGCTGTGAAATCGGGGTCGCCGCTCAGTGAAAGCATCTTCAGCAAACCCTGTTCCGTCCGGTCGTAACCATCTTTCGTACGGCCGTTACGATGCGAAATCCAGATGGAAGCCGGCTGTTCGTCGTGCAACCGCATGCGGATATAAGACGAAAGCTCCTTGGAAATCGCATAAAGTTCGCGCGGCTGCGCGCCCCGGATCACCTTGATCATGCGGTTCGAACGCATCAGATCTTCCACGAACCCATTGTAAATCAGGTTGTCACCCACTGCAATCTCGGAGAGAGGCAAGCCGTTGTCCTTGAACAAGTATTGGATAAACGCCGAATCGAGAACGATATCGCGATGCGACGACAGCATCGTATAACAACGCCCGCCCTCGAACCATTCCAATCCTTCATAAGTCAACCCTTTCGTCGTCTTGGCCAGGATGCTGCGCACGGCCGGATACATCACACGCGTCTGGAAATCGTCCACACCGTGGATGGTATTCAACGTATTTCGCAGGATATCAGGGTCTTTCCCAGGAAACAGGAAGGCCGAGATCTGATCCATGACACGGTTCGTGGACGCCCGCTTCAGGGCCACCGTGGTTTCCGCGTCGTTGTAGGGCCGGATATCGTCGTACATGAGAACCTCCTATTTCTTCTGGACGCCGAGCGAAAGCAGCGGCAGGATGGAAGACAGATAGAGCGGAATCATAGCCAGCAGGGGGAAGTAACCGAACTGCGTGACAGCGAGCATGTTCTGCAGCATCAGGAAGGCGTATCCGGCGAGCAGGATTCCATTCAGAAGATACCAAAACCGCCAGCCGGTCAGCATATACAGCAGCAACGAAAGGACGACCAGCGACATCGGCACCACCAGATGGACCACGCTGTCGCCGCAGCCGAAACGAAGGCCTGCTATGACGCAGGAAATCAACATGCTGGCAAACAATAGCGCATAACAATACTTGGACGCACCGCTACCGGAGGCACTGCGGCGTATGGCCGTAGCAGAAACCACGTCCGCAGAACGCTTCTTTCGACGAGCGAAATACCAGATAAACAAGAAGATAACAACGGCAGCCGCCGCAAGCCAGACGAGCATCGGTTGGGCAGGTTTCCAAATAATTGTAGCTCCTTCGGGCGCCCAGGCCAAACGGCCCAGTCCATACAATGCAGCATACCACAGGGCCAGGCAACCTGTCTCTGCCCAAAAGGCACGAACCTTCAACCGGCCATTCCGAACGGCCCAGACAAAGCAAAGACAGAGCAATGCGAACAGGATGGCCGTAATCAGGAGCCATAAACCGTCAGAAAATCCTAACTTGTTGACTATAAATCCATTGATATCAAATATCGTTTTCATATTTGTTCAAATATTTTTCTATTTGTTAAATTTTCGCTGTAAAAGAGAGCTGTCGCCATAGCTCAGAAAACGGAAATCATTCGCCAGGGCAAATGCGTAAATATCGTGCCATGTCTCCCCTACAAACGCCCCGATCAGCAATAGCAACGTGCTCTTGGGCTGATGGAAATTCGTCACCAGATAGTCAATGACACGGAACTGGTAACCTGGAACGATGATGATCTGCGTCCTCGATGTCAGTTCCCGAAACTTCCGGGCATCCATGTAGGCCAATAAAGCCTCCATAGCCTCCTGTAAAGAATATGTATACCCTGCTTCCCGATAAGGTTCCCATTGCTCCACAATGCCGGGTTCACCATGCTCAATGCAGTGAACACCAAGGAAATACAACGATTCCAGGCAGCGTGTGGAGGTCGTTCCAACGGCCGTCAGGGGTCGGTCGGCCTTCGTAGCGAGCGCTTGAAGCAGCTCCCGGGAAACCGAGAACGGCTCACTGTGCATATCGTGGCCGCCAATGGTATCGCTTTTGACCGGCAAGAACGTGCCAGCGCCTACGTGAAGGCAGAGGTTAAACCGTGTAATTCCCTTTGAATCAATATCATCCAGTTCTTTCTGCGTAAAGTGGAGCCCAGCCGTAGGAGCAGCCACAGAGCCTTCCCTGCGCGCATACCATGTCTGGTAACGCTCCAGGTCGATAGCCTCTGTATCGCGCTTCAGATAGGGCGGGATGGGAATCCGGCCGGCGTGTTCCATTACCTGGGAGAACGAAAGGCCGCCTTTCCAAGTAAAGCGTACAACGGAAGCCTGCCCATTTCGCTCCAGCAATTCAGCCGAAAGGTCCATTTCAAGCAAAATATCCGTATCAGCGTGTCCTTCAGCGATATACAGATGTATCAGGCCGCCTTTCCAACGCTTGACATTACCGATAATGGCTTTCCAACAGCAGCTGGAAGTGGTTGCAAAACATTGTTCATAATCCTGAGGATCAGCGGGTTCCAGACAGAAAACCTCGATAAGGGCGCCTGTATCGCGCTGAAAGAGGAGACGGGCCGGCACTACTTTGGTATTGTTGAATACCATCAGCGATTTTTCCGGGAGATAGTCCGCCAGATCCCTGAATTTTCGATTCTCAGGCACATATCCGGTTGCTTTTGTGCATACAAGCAGCTGGGAATCATCCCGCTGGGCAAGCGGATAACGGGCTATACGCGCCTCTGGAAGGGGATAATCGTAGTCTGCTATGCGGATTTCCTGTACCATGGACCTAATATTTCGGTGTGCAAAATTACAATTTTGTGCATGCAAATACAAGTTTATCTTTTTGTTGACATTTGTTCACAATTTTCAACACCAATATTGAGTTTACAAAAGTTATCTATTAACGGGTTTCTCGTGTTATCTCACCGAGTTGTCCTGTAAACAATTTTACAAAATGCGGAATGCTCGTTTTATATACAGTATGCATTTATGCTGATTCCCAGCATATTATACGTATCTGATTGCAGTATTACTTTGCTCAAAACTGTAACCCCGAGTGGACTTTATACTGAATTTGCCACAATTTGCTATATTATTACACTGTATACCAGCTATTTAGTTATATAATCTTTAGTGATACTTGAATGGTTTTCATTTATGATTGCCCTCCGTATAGAATGTCCTATAATGCGTTACATTTGTAACGGTTGAAATCCGTAAAATTGCCTCGAATTTTCTTTGGCAGTTTCCGGGATTGTTGTTACATTTGTATATACCAAAAATGACGACCATGCAAGACCGTCTCAAACAATTTCTCACGATGGAGGGCATCTCCCCTGCCCAGCTGGCAGCTCATCTGGGCATCCAGCGTTCAGGCATCTCCCATCTCTTGTCCGGACGGAACAAGCCAAGCTTCGAGTTTCTCCAAAAAATGCTGACCGCCTACCCTGATCTCAATGGAGATTGGCTCATCCTCGGCAAAGGCCGCCCCTTCAAAAGTGACCGTCCTGTGCCAGAAATCCCCGTAAATCCAGCACAATTCGTGGAAGAGGAGGAATCCGATACACCGCTTGATGACAGCCAATTTGATGATTACCAGGAATTTGATGCCGAAATTCCCGAAGAACAACTCGCTGAGAATCGCATAATCGACACGACGCCTGCCCACACCCCGTCCCCGAGCGGCCAAAAAATCGCCCGCATCCTGGTTCTTTTCAGCGACGGAACCTTCGAAGAGAAATAATCGCTACATTTGTAGTCGGTATGACTGCAAACCGTTCCATCCCTTCCCTGCGCATCCTTCGATTCGCGCGTTTTCTGCGCCCGGTGATACAATCTTTTTATAAAAGGACGTATCCCGCGCTGAAAAAGGAATTGATGGGGCTGGAATTCTCAGGGCCCATCGGCGTGGCCGCCGGCATCGACAAGAACGGCGAGTTTACCGACGAAGTGGCCTGCTATTCCCCCAGTTTCATTGAAATCGGCCCGCTGCGCAACGTCATGCACGCCATCCCGCACCTGCAGGAACGCACCGAAGACATCATCGTGCTGGGCAACTTGAGCAATACCAAGGACATTGAGCGCTCTTTCTCCCTCATCTACGACTTTGTCGACGCCATCGTTCTGAACGTGGCACTCAACACATCGGTGTCGAAGGTCATCGACCATCTACTGGAATTACGGCGCTACAACGATACCTATAAACCCATCATTTTCAAACTGTTCCCTGACCTGACGCCCGATGCGCTCGACCAAGTGGCCGACTATGCGCTCAGCAGCGGCGTAGACGGTTTCATGGTCAACGCCGAGTTTGTTCCCATCGTCCAGGAGAAGACGCTGGGCCTGATGCCCATCATCGCCATAGCCCAGATCTCCACCCCGGAACGTGCCGCCCAACTGCTCGACACGGGCGCCGACCTGATCGCGGTCAGCAATTCGCCGTTCCACTACGGGCCGGCCCTTATCAAACGAATCAACAAATATCTGGAAAAGAGATGAAAACCGCTTCGATCTGTACCATTGGCGATGAGATCCTCATCGGCCAGATCGTCGACACCAACTCATCGCACATCGCCCGCGAACTCAATCTGCTGGGCATTCAGGTGAAATATATGACCTCCATCGGCGACGACCGGGCGCGGATTCTCTCCGAACTCGGCAACTGCCTGGACCACACCGATATCGTCATCGTTACCGGCGGCCTCGGCCCCACGAAAGACGATATCACGAAAGATGCGCTCCGGGAACTTTCCGGTGCAAAAGGATACAAGCACTCCGCCGAGCAGATGGCACACATCGAGCGCATCCTCGGCGCTCGCGGCATCCCTCTGATCGACACAAACCGGGCCCAGGCCATGGTTCCGGACACTTGTACCGTGATTCCCAACAAGTTGGGAACGGCACCCTGCATGGCTTTCTACGGCCTCGGGAAGCACGGTACCTCGGCCCTCTACTCGCTTCCGGGCGTGCCCTTTGAGGCACTCGGGCTGCTGCCCGACGTGATGGCCGACATCCGCGGACACTTCGATTTGGAAGAAATTACCCATCATACCATTGTCACGTTCGGCATCCCCGAGTCCACGCTGGCCAAGCGGATTGAAGCCTGGGAAGACGCCCTTCCGGCCAACATCCACCTGGCCTACCTGCCCAACCCCACCATAGGGGTCCGGCTGCGCCTCACGCAGTTCGGCGGGCAGGCCGACTTCAAGCCGTATATCGCTGAATTACAGAAACTTCTCGGTGACGCTATCTATGGCGAGGGCGATGACACCCTGCAGGTAGTCATCGGTCGCCGCTTGCGCGCTGCCGGCAAGACCCTGGCCCTGGCGGAATCTTGTACGGGCGGCCATCTGTCCGAACTGATCACATCGGTCGCGGGTTGCAGCGATTACTACAAGGGTTCCGTTACCTCCTACTCCAACGAGGTGAAAATGAAAGTGTTGGGCGTAAAGGAAGAGACCCTGCGGCAGTTCGGCGCCGTCAGCGAACAATGCGTTCGGGAGATGGCTTCCGGCGTGCTCCGGGCCCTCGACACCGACTACGCGGTGGCCACGTCCGGCATCGCCGGGCCGGGTGGCGGTTCGCCGGAGAAGCCGGTTGGAACAGCCTGGCTGGCAGCCGCCAAAAAGCAATCCGACGGCAGCGTAGCCGTGGCCACGCAGTGCGTCCATTTCGCCTCCTCACGCGCCGTCAATATCGAACGGTTCGCCTCCTACGCCCTCGATCTGCTCCGCAGAAACCTGTAAATACCATTTCTATGAAAAAACTGATATTCTTCCTCCTGATTCCGCTTACGCTCATGGTATCTTGCAAAAAATCGCCTGAAAAAGAGCAGGTTGCCAAGCTCGACCAGCTCTGCGCATCGCTCTTCCCGGCCGACGAGCCGGGCGCGGCCGTCCTGGTGATGAAGGGCGACGACATCCTCTTCGACAAAGGATACGGCATCGCCGACATCGACACGAAAGTGCCCATCGACGGCAATACTTTCTTCAACATCGCCTCCGTCTCGAAGCAGTTCACGGCCGTGGCCATCCTGCAACTGGCGGAAGCGGGCAAGCTGTCGCTGGAAGACCCTGTATCCAAGTATTTTCCGGAGTTCAAGGCACCTTTCTGGAAGGATATCCAGATCAAGCATCTCCTCTCCCACTCATCAGGTGTTCCGGATGCCCGCGGCGGCATTCCGCGCGAACTGAAGATCAAGGGTGACGAGGCGCTGGCCATGTCATATCTCCCCGACCTCGACTTCGTGCATTTCCAGCCGGGCGAGGCCTACGAGTACATCAATCCGACTTTTGTCATGTGCGGGGCTATCGTGGAGAAAGTCACCGGACAGCCGTTCCCTGAATATGTGGCGGAGCATATCTTCCGCCCTGCCGGCATGGCACAGACGCTCTATTTCGATCCGGACCATCAGGACCTGATCCCGAATATGGCGCACGGCTATGAATACGCCGACGTGGAAGACATGCCGGAAGAGCGCACGGCAGACAGCTCCCCTTCGAAGGAGCCGAAGAACTGGTACGAATACGACTACGGCGAGGAGACGTTCTTCGCCACGCGTCCGGACGGCGGCATCTACACGTCCACGCACGAGTTCTCGCAATGGGAGAAGGCATTACGGGCCAACAAGGTGCTCAGCGAGGCATCCCGCGTGGACGCGCAGTCGCCGCACACTTATGCCAGCGACAGTCCCTGGAGCGACTACCAGAACCGCCCGAATACCTGGTACGGCTACGGCTGGTTCATCGAACCGAAGACCGACACCACGAAAGAAGTGATCTATCACACTGGTGACAACGGCGGCTTCAAGATCCTCGCCGCCCGCTACCCCGAAGACAACGCTCTCGTCCTGATCTTCGCCAACCGCGCCGACTGGGACCGCTACGAACTCATGCAGCAGATCGAAGAGATCTTCGGATTCTAATTCATTCTCATGTCGTCGATGTCCCCAAAAGTGGGACATCGACTGCATTTTAAGCCGATATTGTATTTGATGTACCCAGTTTTGGGACATCAACGACAGTTCGCACGGATTCGCATCTTTTTCCTATCTTTATGGTATGAAACAAATCTCCGTATATACTTTCCTGCTGACACTTGCGCTGACGATTTTCGGCTGCTCGCAGCAGAATCCCGTCCTGACCGTATCTGGCGGACGCATCCAGGGCATACCCGCCAGCGGGACGCCCGATGTGCTGGTCTTCAAAGGTATCCCTTACGCCGCGCCACCGGTCGGCGAACTGCGCTGGCAGGCGCCGCAGCCAGTCATCGCATGGGAAGGGGTGCGCGTCTGCGATTCATTCGGTCCTATAGCCCCGCAGCCGGGCAACAAACCCGGCACCTTCTACGGCGATGAATTCTATTGGGAAGGAACCCCCGAAGAAAGCGAGGACTGCCTTTATCTGAACATCTGGGCGCCAGCTGCCACCGTGGGCAAGCCGAACGCCAAACTTCCCGTCGCTCTCTGGATCCATGGCGGCGCGTACATGAACGGATATGGCTACGAAGTGACGATGGACGGAGAGGACTGGGCCCGGCGGGGTGTAATCCTGGTTACTATCAACTACCGGCTGGGTGCCCTCGGCTTTTTGAGCCATCCTGAATTGACGGCCGAACAGGGCCAGTCAGGCAACTACGGCACCATGGACCAGATCGCCGCCCTGCAATGGGTTCATGACAACATTGGCCAGTTCGGCGGCGATCCTTCCCGAATCACCATCTTTGGCCAGAGTGCCGGAGCGATGAGCGTCAAGACCCTGATGGCTGCACCCGGCGCCTGCGCGCTGATTGCCGGAGCCATCATCCAGAGTGGCGGTGGCCTGGACACGCGGGGCCTTAGCCCGGAAAGCGATGTTCCACAGGCCTTTTACGACGCACAAGGCAAAGAGACGATGGACAAGGCCGGTCTGGAGACCCTCGCTGACATGCGTGCCGCGACTCCCGAAACCATCCTGCAAGCAGGTGGTTGGTTCTTTCCGCATCTCGATGGTAAAGTGCTTACCAAGACCTTCGAAGAAGCTGTCCTTAAGGGGAATTCAGCGAAGGTTCCTGTGATGATCGGCTACAACAAGGATGACATGGGAATGCTGGGAGGGGCCCCTGTAGATCGCTTCTGCGCGGTCTGGGACTCGCTGGGATATCCAGTGTACGAATATGAATTCCTGCGCGAACTGCCCACCGACGAGGCACACCCCGCCTCCGCCGCCGGTGCCTTCCATTCTGCAGAACTATGGTACATGTTCGGAACACTCGACCGCAGCTGGCGCCCTTTCACCGAAGCTGATCACGTCCTGTCAGAACGCATGCTCGATGCATGGACCGCCTTCTGCCGCAATAGCCAGCCCGGTTGGCCCGCCTTCCTGCACGACGCTCCCTACAAGGAACTGTTTGATATCACGGAATAATCAGCCCATCAGCCACTTCCCGACCTTCGGAATCTTCTGGACGAAGACGCTGAAAAGAGCCACACCGATAAACGAGAGGATGGCGGTAGCCAGGATTTCGACGGGGGTGGTCCAGACACCCAGGATGCCGGCCTCGCCGAGGCCGAGCCAGCCGCGAATCCAACCAGAGACATATACCAACAGGAGCAAGTGACACAGGTACATGCCGTAGCTGGCCTTTGAAACAGGCAGCAAAATCCGTTCGTAGAATCGGCCGCAGGTTTCGATCTTCCGGAAGAACAGGATCCAGCCCAGGGTCATCAGCGCAACGCCAAAGGTATCATTGAGCCAGGGACCTTCCCACAGAGCGGCCATCCCGACAGGTCCTTCCACGGGAAAGAAGTTCTTCGAATCCAGCCACACATGATGCAGGAATCCGCCGGAGCAGATGGCAAAACCGCACAGGAACGCCGGAAGAGCGATGAGCAGCGTCCGGCCCCATGAGAGCCGCCCCACGAACTTCCTGAAATACAGCCCCATAAGCAGGTATCCGATGAAACCGCTCAGATAATAGAACAGGCCGTAGGTATTCCAGCTGGCCTCGCCCCAGAGCGGATACTTGGCCGCATTGGGGATGCCGGAAGGGCCGTAGATGACCGGCGCCGGGCCACCGATCCACTGGCGGACCAGCGGAATCAGGGTCGTAAAGAGCCAGATGCCCAAATAAATCTGCAGCTCGCGCTTCCCCACTTTCTCCGCCCAGGGCGAGAGCAGCGGCATGATCAGGTAGACACCGATAAGCATATAAACGAACCACAGGTGGCCGGCCGCATAGTTGAAGTTCAGCAGCAGGTCTTTGAAGTTCTGCACGGGTTCGCCCCAGACCAGCGCATAGACGATGCTCCAGAAGATGAACGGAACGAGGATCCGCTTGGCCCGCCGCTTGAAGAAGTCTCCCGTGGAATAGTGCAACGGGAACTGCAAGTAGCTGGATGTGAAGATGAAAAGCGCAATCGCGGCACGCGGTATCACATTCAGGATTGATACCCAGATGGCATCGGAACGCGTCAGGATCAGGGAGCCTTCCCCACCCAGGTAGAACGGTTCGCAGCTATGCGTGGCCAGTACCAGGAAGCAGGCGGTCACCCGCAGCCAGTCGAGCCAGATCTCCCGTTTTTCGTCTTTCGCCACCATCTCAGTTCCGGATCCAGTCGTTCAACGGAAGGTCATCGCCGGTCAGCTCTTTCAAGAACGGATCGAGCAGGTCGTGGCCCGTGGCGCGGTTCGAGAAATACACGAAACCCTCGCCCGTGGCAGGATGCAACAGCCAGAGTGCCTTGAAGTTGCCGTTGTCGCCCCAGTGCCAGTAATACGCCCCGACCCCGTCAGCGGACTCGCTGACAGCCCCGAAGCCCAAGCACCAGAACACCGTGGAGTCGCAGGCACGCGGCTCATCCGCATAGCGCTGCGCGTGCACCTGGTGCGTGAACATCTCTTTGTGCGCATCTTCCGAGAGGCCCTCGCCATTCAGCAGGCCACGCCTCACGAAGCGGGCATACTCCGTCGCGTTGGTCCGCAGCGTATAGGCGCAATTGGCGCGCGGATGCCGCCCCTGGCCACGGTTCTCCCCGTCGCGGTTGAAGCCCACCAGCGCCAGCGTGTCGTAGGCGGGTTGCCAGGCATACGATGTTGTCGGCATATCGAAGGGTTCGAAGACCTCGCGGCGCGCAATCTCGTCGAGCGGAGCACCTTGGATGGCTTCCACAGCCCGCTGCAGGAAGGCATAGCCCTCGCCCGAATAGGCGAAACAGGAATCCACAGGATATTTAAACGCAATCCGGCTGGTCGGCCATTCGTCCGAGGATGGGCTCGCAGCCCAGTTCGGCAGGCCGGTCTGATGCGACAGCACGATGCGCGGCGTCAGCCGGCGCGCCATCTCCTTGTCGTCGAAACGGTCGATGTCGGTGTAGTCGGCAATCGGCCGGTCGAGGTCGATCTCGCCCCGGTCCACCATCCGCATCACGATATAGGCAAACACGGGTTTGCTCAGCGAGGCGGCCTGGAAAATGCTCTGCTCGTCAATGGGTTGTGGAATTTCAAAAACCGTGTCCTGCGCGCACACGACGTCGTGCAGGTCACCCTGCGGCGAGAAATAATAATATTGCATCACCGGAATCCCGCAGGAATCCACCAACGCTGGCAACGCTTCCAGCGCCGCGTTCACTGCCGACCGTACCGGTTCCCGTTCCGCCCGGCAGCCCGCAATCACCGCCAGCAAACTGACCACGACCCAAAGCCTTTTCATCATCATATTTTGCGTTTTATCAAAAAGTTCCTATTTTTGCACTCCCAAACCGGAAGCATAGCTCAGCTGGTTTAGAGCACCTGCCTTACAAGCAGGGGGTCACTGGTTCGAATCCAGTTGTTTCCACAAGCCGCCCCTCGGGGTGGCTTTTTTATTTGTCGACCGCAAGGGCGATCAGGGCGCGGGCCAGCTGGTCGGGGCAGCTGGTGCCGCGGGCGCGGCAGTCGATGCCTTCAAGGCGGCTGACCACGTCGGCAACGTGCTGGCCGGCACAGAGGGCGGCTACGCCTTGGGTGTTGCCGTGGCAACCGTCCGTAAAGAGGACTTTGCGGATGATATCGCCTTCCAGTTCAATGTCGATCTGCGAGGAGCAGACCATGTCGCTAGTCTGGAACGATGCTTTCCGGATTCCGTTTTCCGTCCGGTCGCTGCGTTTGATCACATCATACATATCCATATACTTATACTTCTTTATGACCTAACAAAGTTAGCAATCTTTCCCGAAGCATGAATAGAAATCTTGTACGGGGCGGAGAAAATGGCTATCTTTGGAATTCCGGAGCATCTGCGTTTATCATGAATTCAAAGGTATTTGCGCCGTCCAGGCGACGGATCATCTTGCTTTCAGTGCTGGCGGCACTGCTCGTGCTTGTGCTGGCCGCTATCTTTCTCATCCGGAAGATGCAGCAGCCCTCGCGCGAGGAGCCGCATGTAGAGACCGGCTCCATTGAGTTCTTCCTGGATTTCCCTTCGCAGTGGATCGAGCCGCGGGCGATGGCCGTGTGGCTGCCGGACGGTTACGAGCCGGGCGAGCCCTGCGACGTGATCTATATGCACGACGGCAAGATGCTCTTCGATGCGGCCATATCCTGGAACCACAAGGAGTGGAACGTGGACGGCGTGGCCGGGAGGCTGATGAAGGAAGGCGCCATCCACCGCTGCATCGTCGTGGGCGTCAACAGCACGGAAGACCGTCTCGACGAGTACTTCCCCGACAAGATCGGGCAATACGTCACGGGGCCTGCGGCCGCATCCGTGGAGAAGAAGCATTTCAAGGGCGACGCCTACCTGCATTTCCTCGTCAAGGAATTGAAACCTTTCATCGATGATCGCTACCGGCCACTGACAGACCGCGAACATACCTTCATCATCGGCTCCAGCATGGGCGGCTTGATCTCGCTCTACGCCCTGTGCGAGTATCCTGCCGTCTTCGGCGGCGCGGGATGCCTGTCCACGCACCTGTCTTTCCTGCTACCTTCGGTGGGACGCGACGGTGACGCCTGGGCAAAGGCTTTTACTGAATATCTCCGGGAGCAACTTCCGGAGGCCAATTCTTGCCGCGTCTATATGGACCACGGCACCCGGAGCCTGGACAAAGCATACGACCGGTACCAGCCTGCCGTAGATGCGGTCTTCCAGGAAAAGGGCTGGGACGCCGACCACTACCGCAGCCTGGTCTTCCCCGGTCACAGCCATACAGAAACTGCCTGGTCGAGCAGACTCGACAAGGCACTCCTGTTTCTTTGCCGGCCATGAATGGCCATTCGGCATTGGCGATGATCCCTTATTCCGGCATCTGTGCACCGTAGCCGGCGACTTTGCCGAAGAGATCCTTGGCTTTCTCCCAAGGATACTTGTTGCAGTACATGCTCGGGCGGACGATTTCGGTGCCCTGCTGATTGAGGCCGAAAGCACGGTTCACCTGGTTGGCGGCGGAATTCGGGTTGTAGGTCTGGGACGACATGATCTTCAGGCTCAGGTAGCCTTCCAGGTACGGCTGGTCGATGGCCTGGATGAAAGCGTCGTTGCCGGCCGGCATCTCCACGTTGCCTTCGTAGCGGGGGCCGATCTGCTCGGCTTCTTCGATCCGGGCGGCGGGCACGGAGATGGTGGCGGCGCCGGGCGCAGCGATTTCGAGGTCACGCCGGTTGGCGAAGTAATAGTTTTCGTACAGGTTGCTGATCTTGGCCGATTCCAGGGACTTGTTCGATTCGTAGTACACCCTTTCCACGCCGCAGTTGCTGTTGCAGCCGAAGATATTGTTGTGCACGTCGATGGTGCGGATGCCGTTCATGAAGCGGAAGCCCTGGCCCATATCTTCGAAGGTCTTGGTCCGGGTCCAGGTGAAGAGTACGGTATTGTGGTGGAAATCAAGGGAAACCTCGTCAACATCGTCGTCCCGGACACTACCGCGCACCTGGCAGGAGGCATAGCGGCAGGCGATGAAGATGTTGTTGCAGATCTCCATGTGGCCCTTGCCCATCAGCGCGGCGATGCCATAGTCGCGGCAGTTGACGAAGATGCAGTTCGAGACACGGACATTGCCTTCCACATCCATGTGCAGGGCATATTCGTCGCCGTTGGCGTATCCCACTTTCGGGCAGTTCGGAGAACCGCCCGGCTCGATGAAGCGTCCGGTCAGCACACCTTCGTTCGGCGTGCCGGTGACCTCGTTGCTCACGTCTGCGGCACAGTACAAGTTGTTCTCGCCCAGATCGAAGACCAGGCCGTCGATCACGACATTCCCCACAGGGCCAGTGTAGCCGTAGGGCCGCCGGGCGTTGACATTGAACAGCGGGGCGATGAATTGCTGGTCGACCGGCTGGATCTTGGTCACGTGCTTGATGACGTCACGCTCGCTGAAGTCGGTGGAATATCCGCCATAGATGCTGAGGAACTTGCCCCGGTCGTTCTGTGCATTGCCGAACTGGCCGATCTGCAAGTAGCCGCGGTCCATGTTGCCGAGATAATTGCCTTCCGCGACGAAAATCTGATCGTTGTCTTCCGCCTTATCGATGGCCTTCTGCAGGTCTTTCATGGCGGTGGCGGGGGTCAGGCCGTCAGCGCGGGCTGAGCCGGTCGATACGCTGACATAGAACGTTTTACCCGTGGCAGCCACGGTTGCGCCAGTATTCTCGCTTGGCTTGTTGGCGGGCGCGTTGGTGTTGGCGTTGTTATTTTTGTTGTTACTGGAGGAGGAATTATCCTTGACAGCCTTCTGTGCCGTCTGCTTGAGTCCGTTCAGGAAACCCTGGGCCTGAAGCTGGGTGCCGCATGAAAGGAATGCCACCAGCGCGACGGCCATGATTTTGACGCATGTGTTTTTCATATCCGAATAAATTATATTTGTTGCATGACTGTAAAAACAATGCAAGTTACCGAAAAAACCGGTAAAACACAAGGAAAAAGCACGCTTCAAGCTTCAGGCCTCCCGGCCGTAGCCATACCGGTTCCGGAAGGCCAGCAGCAACGAGACGCTGATGATCAGGCAACAGACTTCCGCGGCGTCGACGGCCAGCCAGATGCCGTCCGGGCCGAAGATTGCGGGCATCAGGAACACGAAGCCCAATTCCAGCACCAGGTTGCGGAGGAACGATACCATGGCGGACACTTTGCCGTTGCCCAGTCCCGTGAACCAGGCAGAGGTAAACAAGTTGACACCGACCAGTACGAAACTGGCCATCGATATCCGGATGGCCTTGATGGTCAGCGCCGTGAGATCCGCATCGTAGCCCACAAACAGCCGCGCCGCCGGACCGGCGGACAGCTCCGCGGCCAGCGTGATCGCGCAGCCCAGCACCAGCATCAGGATCAGCGAACGCCGCAGCAGGTTCCGCAACTCAGCCTTGTCCCCCGCCCCGTAATGATAGCCGATAATGGGCGTGACCGTGATGTTGTAGCCGAAGAAGATGGCTGCAAAAATGTAACTGTAGTAGAGCAGCACAGAGTAGGCTGCCACGCCATTCTCCCCCATCATCCTGAGCAGCTGCAGGTTGTAACAGATGGCCAGCACGTTGAACGAGATGTTGCCCACATACTCTGAGAGGCCGTTGCTGCATGCCTGCCGCAGGGGATGTGGTTCAAACCGGGCATACACCAGGCGCAGCGAGCTACGGTTCCGGGGGCCGGCGAAATACCAGACCGGGTAGAATCCACCCACGCAGCAGGCCAGCATCGAGGCAGCAGCCGCACCCGCCAAACCCCAGTGAAACACAAGGATAAACAGCGCATCCAGTGCCATGTTGGTCACCGCACAGATGACCGACATGATCGTGCCGAGTTGCGGCTTCTCAGCCGTCATATAGAACGACTGAAAGGCCATCTGCAGCATGAAAGCCGGCAGGCCGAGGGTACAGATGCGCCCGTAGATCACGCACTGATGAAGCATCTCCCCTTCCGCGCCCAAGAGCCGCGCCAGCGGTTCCATCAGCAGGTACATCGGGACCATGAAGATGACGGCCAGGATGACGGTGAATTGGACCAGCATCGTGAACATCACGTGGGCACGGTCGCGGTCGCCCTCGCCCATCGTCTTGGCTATCAGGGCCGAACCGCCCGTACCAATCATTAGTCCCAGCGAGCCGACCAGCATGACGGCCGGCCAGATGACATTCAGCGCCGCAAAGGCCGTAGTCCCTACGAAGTTAGACACGAAGAGCCCGTCCACCACACTGTAGATGCTCACGACGAGTATCATTGCGATGCCCGGGAGCGACGAGCGGATCAGTCGCCGATATCCGAAATGACCGTCAAGGGCTACTTTCATCGGTCAATGGGGTGCTACCGCGAAATCCAGGCTTTTGTGCCGCGGCGGTCCGCTTCCTGGAGGAAAGCCTTGAGTTCCTCGTTCGCCAGGATAGCGTCGGTGTAGCGTGAGCCGAAACGGCGGGAGAAGTCTTCGATCGAACCGCCCTTGTAGAAATCATCCGGCAGGTCGTGCCGGAGCGTTCCGCCGCCGTTGTTGCTGGCCGCCCAGCCGGGGCAGACGACGTCTTCCCAGATAAACGGATGCTCGCCCCGCTGGAAACTGAGCGTCAAGGTCGTACTCTCACTGTGTCGCTCCTCGTAGTATCGGGCCACAGTGATATTCTTGTGGATGAAAGTCAGGCCAA
>Ga0310690_10001015_pt1 | contig 52981 bp, 28 predicted proteins | sample AusTroGonzalo_MG_2_FD_207661 | JGI IMG/M metagenome (GOLD analysis project Ga0310690, IMG submission 207661) | Bovine rumen microbial communities from tropical cattle in Woodstock, Queensland, Australia - Gonzalo_04 (v2) (version 2) | ecosystem: Host-associated > Mammals > Digestive system >... | reverse complement strand
AGGCGTACCAGTAGGCCGAGTGTTCGTATGTTTTCCGCGCCATGTCTGGGATTTTCCGACGGTTTTGTGGTTTTGCTGCCTGCGCTGACCTTTGCTGCCTGCGCTGACCTTTGCTGCCTGCGCTGTCCGGGGAGTTCGCGGCCCTCGAGGGGCCTCTTCCCCGCCTGACGGGATACATTATACCATAAACGAGATTTCTATGCGGAAAAATCTTGAGGCGGGGTGGCGACGGTAGATGCTGACAAGGTCGCGGCGATGTTTGAGGCGAGAGGAGGCCTTGCCGATTGGAATGGCGCGGGAAGACTGACACCAACGGAGACAACCTCTGGCAACGGAGACAACCTCTGGCACCGACGCAAGGGGCAAGACGAGGTTTACGGTCACTCCTGACGATGGAACGGCGGCGAAAGCGTTTTTGAGAATAAGGCAGTAGCGTCGGCGGCGAGGCTGGCGAGTGGCAGAATCTCACGAACCCGCTTCACCGTTTCTTCAAGGTGACGGTCGAGATGCCGTAGAGGCGCAGAGAATGAAATTTGGGCTGTGTAAAACCGAGGCGGGCATTGCGTAAAACAGGCGTTTTTAGGTGCGCGGGGAAGGCGTTGCCTTTGTCCGTCTTTTGATACAATTGCGGCACAATAAACGCGAAGGAAAGGTTTCGACCTATGAAAACCCCGACTGCACACGGCCTTCTCACTCTCAAAGCGGCTGTTTCCACGCTTGTCCTTGCGCTTGCGGTCGCGCTTCCCCGTCCCTCCGCCGCGGCGGACGCTGCGCTCTACAACGTGGCGCAGACCTCGCTTGGCGCGACGGCCACGGCGTGGGGCGTTGCGGTGAACAAGGACTGGCCGGCGAACAACGCGATCCCGAAGGAGGATCCGCGCAACATGCGCGGAGGGCTTCTCCTCGGCGCGCCGATGGTGGGCGGGACGATGGCGATCAACCTGATCGCCCCCTGCGACATCGTGCGGATCGACGTGATGCAGCTCGACTACCACGGCACCATGTGCTTCCGAAAGGTCGAGGTCTCGGTGGACGGCAAGGCCGTCAAGACGGTCGAACTCGAGGAGAAGCCCGGGAAGTACCAGGAGATCCCAATCGGGTGCAAGGGGCAGCGGGTCGAGCTGAAGGGCCTTGAGACCTTCCCGCAGCGGAAGCTTCCGGACGGAAAGCTCGGCTCGAACTACGGCGGCTGGGCGCGCGTGCGCGTGCAGTCGACGACCGACGTCTCGCAGCTGATCGCCGTTCCCGAGGGGTACGACGTCGCGCCGATCGCGGACGCCGTGATGCCGACCGGTCCCGCCGCGCGCGGCGAGGTCAAGGTCGTCGGGCGCCCGCGCGTGGCGAAGGGCCATCCGTGCACGACGTGGGACAAGGAGGACGCGAAGCGCTTCCGCGCGATGATGAAGACGTCTCCGACGCTCAAGGACCAGGCGAACGCCCTGCGCGCGGCCATGGACCGCCGCATCGCGCAGCCCGTCGCGGTGCCGCAGCCCGTAAAGGGCCCCGACGGCAAGTGGGCGCACGTCTCCGACACGAAGGTCGGCAAGGCGCACAACGCGCTTTCGCTCGACATCGCGAACCTCGGCACGGCGTACCAGCTCTTCGGCGACGAGAAGTACGCCGAGTACGCGCGGAAGCTCCTCCTCGCCTACGCCGAGGCCTGGCCGAACTACGGCATCGGCGCGCGTCCGGGCTTCACCCACGACCCCTCGAAGGTCTTCGACCAGCGGCTCGGCGACGCGACGTGGCTCATCCAGGTCGCCGTCGGATACGACTTCGTGCGCGAGTCGCCGTGCTTCAGCGCGGCGGACCGCGAGAAGATCGCAAAGGACCTCGTCGCGGGCAGCGGCTACCACATCCGCCTCAACAAGCACACGATGAACGGCGCGACGAACTGGTCCGCCATCTGCGTCGCCGCCGTGCTGGCGGCCGGCTATGCCTGCGAGGACGAGGAGCTCGTCAATACGGCGATGTACGGCGTCAACTGGATCGACCGCCGCGGGAAGGAGCCGTCCAGGTGGTGGGAGGGCACGCCCAACGCGCGGCCGAGCGGCATCGAGCTGCACTTCTCCGAGAAGAGCATCGACGTCGACGGGATGTGGTGCGAGGGCGCGATGGGCTACCAGTTCATGGCGCTCCAGGCGCTGGTCGTCGACGCGGAGATCCTCTGGCACCACGGCATCGACCTCTACCGCTACCGCAACGGCGCGATGAAGTGCATCTTCGACTCGCCGCTCTCCTTCTGCTACCCCGACCTCGTCTCGCCGGCGATCCACGACTCCGGCAACGCCTCGCTCCTCGGCTACAACTCCGACCTCTACGAGTACGGCTACCTGCGCTACCGCGATCCGAAGTACCTCGAGATCCTGCGCCGCATCAGCCGCCGCCTCTTCGCGGGATTCCAGCTGTTCACCATCTCCACCCTCTACGACACGGACCTCTCGAAGGTCGGCGAGCAGGTCCCGCCCGAGAGCGTCAACCTCGACGGCGTCGGGTACGGCATCCTCCGCGTCGCGGACGGCGCGGGCGCGCGCAGCCTTCTGCTCGACTACGGCCCGAACCGCTCCCACGGCCATCCCGACAAGCTCAACATCGACCTCTGGGCGTTCGGCGGCCTGCAGATCCCCGATCCCGGGTGCGTCTGGTACGAGAACCCGATCTACCGCAACTGGTACCGCACGACGTTCGCCCACAACACGCTGAACGTCGACATGCAGGAGCAGGCCGCGTGCGGGGCGGAGCTGCTCGTCTACGCGGCGGGCGACGCGTACGGCATGATGCGCGGGCGGACCGGCGACGCCTATCCCGGCGTCGTCATGGACCGCGCGCTCTTCATGACGAAGGACTACGTCGCCGACCTCTTCGCGGCCGTCGGCTCGCTCGAGCGCGTCTACGACCTCTCGTGGCATCCGGTGGGCGAGTGCAGGGGCGTGACGGGCGAGGCGAAGCCCTTCGACCTCCCGAAGCCGCGCAGCGCGGGCTACAGCGAGCTCAAGGACCTCAAGTCCGTGTCGGGGACGGCGGGCGTCGTCGCGACGTTCCGCAACAAGGACCGCGACCTGCGCCTCCTCTTCGCGGGCGGCGAGGAGACGGCGTTCGTCTTCGGCACGGCCAACATCAAGCGCGAGAGCGAGACGCCCGTCTTCGAGCGCCGCCGCGCGAAGACGACGGTCTTTGGAAACGTCGTGGACTATTCGAACGCCGGCGCCGTCGCCGAGGTGCGGCAGTCGGGCGGACTTGAAAAGGGCTACGCCGCGCTCGTCCTGAAGATGAAGGACGGCGGACGCGACTTCTGCTTCCAGTCGCTCGGGAAGGGTCCGTTCGCCGTCGGGAAGACCGAGGTCGACGCGCAGCAGGCCTTCGTCTCGCTCGCCCCGGACGGGACGCTGCGCGCGCTCGCCGTCGGCGGGGGCTCGGGAATCCGCGCGGGCCGCTACGCGCTCCGGATTTCGCGTCCCGGCTCGGCGGTCGTGGAGCGCACCGCCACCGGCAGCGTGCTCGTCCGCAACTGCGGCAAGTCCGCCGCGACGGTTTCGGTCGAACTCCCTGAAAGCCGCACCTTCGAGCTCGCCGGCGGCGAGAGCCGCGAGATCGTCCCGCCCGGCGGGCAGCCGATCGCCGCGTTTCGCCAGGCGGAGCTGAGGCGCCTCGCCGAAGAGGCGGCGGCGAAGGAGGCGAAGGAAAAGGCCGAGCGCGAGGCCAAGGCGGCGGCGCGCCGCGCCGAAGCCGCGAAGTTCCCCGCGCCGGCCGGATTCACGGCCGTGGTCCAGGCCGAGGACTTCTCGGCGCAGGGCGGCGGCGAAGTCACGCTGCCGGAGGGCAAGACCGCTGCGATCGGAAAGGCCGTTTCGAAATGGGACAACGACGGACAGTGGATCGAGTGGAAGGCGACCGTTCCGAAGACGGCCTACTACAAGATCGTCCTCTGCGGCTGCACGAACCAGGACCGCCTGCGCGAGGTCGCGGTGAACGGCACGCCTGCCGTCGAGCTCGGCGCGTTTTCGTTTCCCTCGACAGGCGGCTTTTCCAACGGCAACGACGACTGGCGGCTCGTCGTGATTCCGGATCCCGCCGACAAGTCCGCTCCGATGACGTTCAAGCTGCAGGAGGGCGAGAACACGATCCGCATGACCAACGTGGGCGGAGGCGGCCTCAACGTCGACTACATCGTGGTCGCGGATCCCGGTGCAAAGGTGGAGCGCATCAAGTAAACCGCGGGTCGCCCGGCAGCGCTGAGGCCGTTCCAAAATTGCGCAAAACAGGCGTTTTTAGGTGCGCGCAGAAGGCGTTGATCTGTGCGGTCATTTGATACAATTCCCGTGTCGGAAGGAAAAAGGAAAGGTCTCGACGTATGAATCGTTCGAAAATCAGCGGGTTCCTCAAGTCATTTTCGCTCCGCGGCGCGACTGCCTTCGCGCTTGCCTCCCCCCTTGCGGGAGGCGTTTTCGCGGGCATAATCGTCCGAGAAGACCCCGGCGCGGTCGTGCGCTACGTCGCAACGAACGGCAGCGACGACTATGACGGGACGGCGGACAGGCCGTTCGCGACGATCGGCAAGGCGGTCGAGGACCTCGAGGAAAAACTCGGTGTCAACGAAGTCGGACGGATCAACGTTGCGGCAGGCGACTATCCTGTCACGGCGCAGATCTCGCTCACGAACAAGGCGATCAAGGTCGTCGGCGCGACGGGCGATCCGAAGGACGTCCTCGTCTGGCGCCAGGCGAACAACGTGCGCGTGTTCGAGATCAACAACGCGGACGCCGGGCTCTACGGCCTCACGGTCAGCAACGGCTACACGAGGGCAAGCTGGGTGCACGGCTCGAACGTCTACATCGGTTCCGCCGGCGGAAGGGTCGACAACTGCCGCATCGTGAACGGCGAGGGCAGCGGATGGGGATCTTCCGGCGGCAACGTCTACATGCAAGCTGGCGTTGTGACGCGTTCCGTGATCTCCGGCGGAATCTGCCACACAAGCCAGGCGACGGGATCGAACATCACCCTTCTTGGCGGGCTTGTCGAGAGCTGCCTGATCACGGGCGGATCGTGCGCGGGTTCGATTGTGGCGGGCGCGGTCTCCCTCCAGGGCGGCGCGGAGGCGCGGAACTGCACGATCTGCGGGAACTCGTCCATGAGCGGCGGCGGCATCACCTTCGACGGGAACCAGAACACGGCAAAGGCCGTGAACTGCATCATCTACGGCAACAGCGCGCGGGCGCCTACTTTTGCCGACGGGCACGTCTACAGCGATGCGGCGTTCGCCGCGCGGTTCGAGAACTGCCTTGCGGATTCCGTCTCTCCGATCAACGAGACCTGCCTCAACGCGCGGTTCGGATTCGTCGATCCGTATAACGGCGACTACCATCTCAAGGCGTCGTCCGCCGCCGTCGAGGCAGGAAAGGCGTGCGAGTTCGCCGTCGGCACCGATCTCGACGGGAACGACCGCTCGGGCGGTTCGCTGCCGGACATCGGATGCTACGAATGCGTGTCGGAGGATTTCGCCGTCAGTTTCGTCGTGCAGGGCTCGCGCGGCGTTGGATTCGCAGAGATGACGTTTACGGCGACGCCGGCGAATGCGACGGGCGATGTGACGTATGAGTGGGATTTCGGCGACGACAGCATTCCGGTGCTCACCGAGACGCCCACGGCGTTCCACCGCTACGAGTCTGGCGGTTCCTTTACGGTCTCGCTCAAGGCCGTTGACAGCAATCTTGCCGAGGCGAGGGAAGTGCAGAGGGACGCCGTCACGGTGATGCAGGCGGAGATTTATGTCAAAGCGGACAGCGCCAATCCGCAACCGCCCTACAGTTCGCCCGAGACTGCCGCCACGCGCATCGAGGACGCCCTGTCCGTTGCCCTCGACGGCTGCGTCATCCTCGTCTGCCCGGGCGAATACCAGCTGAGCGGCACTGTGAACCTCGGCGGCGTACTCCGCATCGCGGGGCTTACCGGCAATCCGGCGGACGTGACGATCAAGGGTTCCGGGCGCGGATTCCTGCTGAACAACGCCGCCGCGCGGATCGACGGCGTCACGATACGCGACTGCTCCGCGGGCCAGACGCCAGGCGTCGGCGTCTACATCGACGCCAACGGCGGCACGGTGTCGAACTGCGTCATCAGGTCCTGCGTCTCGGACAACTTTTACGCCAGCGCCGCGGCCGCCTATCTCAAGGCGGGCCTGCTCACGCATACCGAGATCACGGACTGCCGCATCACGCGTCCGAACGGCACCGACAACAACAAGTCCATCGCCGTGACGCTCGAGGCGGGCGCCACGATGGACAACTGCCTTGTCCGCGACCTTTCCCAGGACGCGACGCTCGTCGGCAACGTCGTCTACTCGAGCGGCACGGTGCGTAACTGCACGATCGTCCGATCGGAGATCCGCGGCGACCAGTTTGCGATCAAGGCCGCCGGGGGATCCGTCGTCAACACCGTCTGCGCGGGAATCTACTCGACGTCGGTGGAGGACGAAGTCGTCGTCACGAACGCCGTGGGCGTTTCGGGCGGGCAGTACTTCTCGTATTCCGCGTGCGACGTCGCGATCGAGGGCGGGACGAACTGCGGAACCGGAACGGCGTCGTCGTTCTTCAAGGACTACGCCGGCGGAGACTTCGTTCCCGCGGCGAGTTCGCCGCTTGTCAACGGCGGACTGAAGGACGGGTCGTATCCCGCGACGGACCTCGCGGGGAACAAGCGCGTGCAGGGGCTCAAGATCGACATCGGCTGCTACGAGTCCGCGCCTCGGTCGTTCATAATCTCGATTCGCTGACAACACGGAGGGCACGATGAGAACAACTCCGTTGGCCCTGGCAGTGGCCGCTTCGGCCGCAATGGCGGCGCTGGGCGTCGGCGCGGCGGAGCTTGTCGTCGACCCGAAGGGCGGCGAGGGGACGTATCCGACGATCCAGAAGGCGATCGACGCGGCGAAGGGCGGCGACGCGGTCGTCGTGAAGGGAGGGGTCTACCGCGAGAACGTGACGATCTCGAAGGACTACGGCGAGACGCCGCTCACGCTTCGCGCGGCGTCGGGCGAGCGCGTCGTCCTGAGCGGCTTCGAGGATATCACCGACTGGAAGGACATGGGCGGCGGACTCTACTCGGCGCACGTGGACAAGAGGCTCGGCGACCTCTACGTCGGGCTCGTCCAGCAGCAGTGCGGACGCTGGCCGGACGACGGCACGCTCCGTCCCGTGACCACGGTCGACATGGAGAAGCGGGTGTTCAAGACCGACTCGCCCGCGGACGCGCCGTTCCTCGAGGAGATCGCGAAGGACCCGAAGGACGCGGTCGTGTTCTACTACTTCGCGTTCGGCAACTCCTTCGGCTCTCCCCGCCTCGGCTCCTACGACTTCAAGACGGGCGACATCTCGTTCGACGAGAGGAACTGGAACAGGTGGCTCAAGCCCGACAGGAACCGCTACTCGTTCATGAACCATCCGGCGCTCGTGCGCCGTCCTGGAGACTGGGCGTTCGTGCGCGACGACCGCGACGACAAGCGCAATCCGGGCGGGACGGTCTGGTTCCGCCCGAAGTCGAAGGACGACCTCAAGAAGGCGCGCTACCGCGCGATCTCGCGTCCGATGGTCCTCGTCGGGCACTGGAAGGACCGCGTCGCGGGCCTTGTCATCGACGGACTCGAGATCGAGGGCGGCGCGAGCGACGCAATCAAGATCTCGGCCGACGACGTGACGGTCCGCAACTGCCTCGTCCACAACAACGCGGGGCTCGGCATCGGCGCGCGCGGCGTGAAGAACAACAAGGTCCTCTCGAACCTCGTTGTCGCCAACGGAAACGGCGTGAGCGTCGTCTCGGCGAGGGACTCGCTCGTCGAGGGCAACGAAATCGCCTATTCGCTCGTCGACGGGCTGACCGTCGCCGGCAACATCGCGAACCAGAAGGGCGAGAAGGGCAAGGCGCTCGAGTCGTACAACGTGACGGTCAGGCGCAACTACCTCCACCACCACATCCTCCAGGCGCATCCCGACAACTTCCAGATGTACCGCGGCGTGAACGACACGGTGATCGAGGAGAACTTCAACATCTGGGGCGGGCAGTCCATCATGACGGAGGAGGTCGAGGGCGTCAAGTTCCGCAACAACGTGTTCATGGGCTGCGACGCGACGATGGTCATCTGCGGACACGGCAACAGCCACCACTGGAAGATCGAGAACAACACGCTCTGGGGCGCGGGCTGGGGTTTCTTCAGCTTCACCGGAAAGGACTACGAGGTGAAGCGCAACCTGATCATCGACGGGCCGATCGGCTACGACTCGGCGGACCACGAGGTGCGCTCGAGCGAGAACTTCTTCGCGCCGAAGTACGAGGGCCGCACGGCGCGTCCGTGGAAGGTCTACGCGACGGTCGAGTCGGCGCTTGCCGCGATCGGGCAGGAGAAGGGCAGCCGCGTCGGCGAGGTGAAGATGGCGAATTTCCCGGCGTCGTTCGGCGTCGGCTCGGCGAACGGCGCCGAGAAGGGCAGCATCCTCGTCCGCAAGTGCCCGGCGGACACCTTCCTCCCGGGCGACAAGGTCGAGGTCAACGGCGACGGAAAGCTTCGCACCGTGAAGTCGTTCGCGGCGCACGACGAGAGGCATTTCCTGCTCTCCTTCGAGCCCGCGCTCCCCGCGGTGCCGTTCCGCGGCGTCCTCGTCTTCAACTGGAAGCAGGCGAAGGACGTCGTCGTCGACACGGCGGTTCCGGACGATTCGCCGGTCATGGAGGGCGGAAAGCGGGCCTACGGCTCGACGATCGACGTGCGCGCGTTCGCGAACGGCGACCTCCTCGGCAGGGGCACGCGCACGATTCCCGCGCTGCCGCCCGAAGTCGCGGCGGCGCTGCCCGACCCCAACAACGTGGTCGTCCCGCTGGAGGGCCACTGATTCCGAGGACAGAAAAGAAGAGGGAGACATCATCATGGCACCGTCAAAGAAAGCTTCTGAGATGTCGGTCGCGGAGCTCGCGGCCTACATCGACCAGTCCGTCCTGAAGCCCGAGTTCACCGAGGCGGACATCCGCAAGTACATCCAGGAGGGCATCGACTACGGCTGCGCGACCGTCTGCGTGAACCCGTCGTCCCTTCCCATCGCCGAGGAGCTTTGCAAGGGAACGAAGACGGGGGTCTGCGTCGTGTGCGACTTCCCGTTCGGACTTTCGACGACGGCGTCGAAGGCCGCCCAGGCCGAGGCGTACTGCAGCCGGTACGAGATCGCCGAGCTGGACATCGTCTCGAACTACGGGTGGCTCAGGAGCGGGCGGCTCGAGGCGTTCACGGACGACATTCGCGCCGTGGTCAACGTCTGCCACGCGTACGGCACGGCGGTCAAGGTGATCCTCGAGACCGACGCGCTCGACCTCGCGCAGGTTGCGGAAGGCACGCGCCGAGCGGTCCGTGCCGGCGCGGACTTCATCAAGTCGTCGACCGGATTCTTCACCGGCAAGGCCTGCGTCGGCGCGACGGTCGAGGTCGTCCGGGCGATGATGGAGGCGGGCGAGGGGAAGATCAAGGTCAAGGGCTCGGGCTGCATCCGCACCCGCGAGCACTTCCTCTCCCTCGTCGACATGGGCATCGACCGCATGGGCATCGGCTACCGTTCGACGCCCGTCGTGCTGGGCCTTGCGGGGAAAGGGGCGTGACGATGCGCGCGCGCGCGGCGGCTCTCGCCCTCTCCCTCGCCTGCGCCTGCCCGGGCGGCGCCCAGGCGGCACGCGCCGCCGCGGACTACCCGATCCGCGCCGCGGGCCTGCTCGACGTCAGGGTCTCGGAGGGCTTCTGGGCCGACCGGCTCGCCACCAACCGGCTGGTGACGCTCGCGACGGACTTCGCCAGGTGCAACGAGACGCCGCGCATCGCCAACTTCACGAACTGCGCCGCCCGCGCGAAGGGCGGGAAGTTCGGCGGCATCTACTTCGACGACAGCGACGTCTACAAGGTGATGGAGGGCGCGGCCTACGTCTGGGCCGGGACGAGGGACCCCGCCCTCGCGTCGTACATGGACTGGCTGATCGGCCAGGTCGCCGGCGCGCAGGAGCCCGACGGCTACCTCTACACGGCGCGGACGCTGGGCGGGCACCGCGAGATCGACGGGACGGCGCGGTGGGAGAACCTCTCGTACTCGCACGAGCTCTACAACCCGGGCCACATGATCGAGGCCGCCGTCGCCTGGTACGAGGCGACGGGAAAGACGAACTTCCTCGCCGTGGCCGTCCGCAACGCGGACCTCCTCGACCGCACGTTCGGCTGGGAGCCGGGCAAGCTCAGGATGACGTCCGGCCACCAGGAGGTCGAGCTCGCCCTCTGCCGCCTCTACCGCGCGACCGGCGAGGCGCGCTACCTCCGCCTCGCGAAGTTCCTGCTGGACGTCCGCGGGCGCCCCGACCTCCGGGAGACCTTCGGCCCCGACAGCCAGGACCACAAGCCCGTCCTGGAGCAGGAGGAGGCGATCGGCCACGCCGTGCGCGCGAACTACATGTACTGCGCCATGACGGACGTCGCCGCGCTGGCCGGCGACCGGCGGTACGCCGAGGCCGTCAAGCGGCTCTGGGAGGACGTCGTCGGCCGGAAGATGTACCTTACGGGCGGCGTCGGCGCGCGCCACTGCCACGACGTGCCCGGCTACGGCACGCTGCACGAGGCGTACAACGCGGCCTACGACCTGCCGAACGACGAGGCCTACAACGAGACGTGCGCCGCAATCGCCACGGCGCTCTGGAACCAGAGGCTCTTCTGCCTCACGGGCGAGGCGAAGTACGTCGACGTGCTCGAGCGCGTGCTGTACAACGGCTTCGCGTCCGGCATCTCGCTGACGGGCGACGAGTTCTTCTACCCGAATCCGCTGGCGAACAACCGCGGCTACAGGCGCTCGAAGTGGTTTGGCTGCAGCTGCTGTCCCGTCAACGACGTCCGCTTCATCCCGCAGGTGCCGACCTTCGCATACGCGGCGGGCGGCCGTGGGGCGCTCTACTGGAACCTCTTCATGTCCGGCTCCGTCGAGATCGACGGGGCGAAGCTCGCCTGCGAGACGAAGTATCCGTGGGACGGCCGCGCGTCGCTCCGCGTGCTGGAGCTCGCCGCCGGGCGCCGTCCCGAGTTCGCGCTCAAGGTCCGCATCCCCGGATGGGCGCGGGGCCGCAGCCTGCCAAGCGACCTCTACGAGCAGCTCGAGCCGGCGTCGGCCGCGGACGTCCGTCTGTCCGTCAACGGCCGTCCCGAGAAGGCCGAGCCCGGCGAGGACGGCTATGTCGCGCTGGATCGCGCGTGGTCCGCCGGCGACACGGTCGAGCTCGTCCTGCCGATGGCCGTCCGCCGCGTCCGCGCCCACCCGTCGGTCGCGGCCGACCGCGGCCGCCTCGCGGTCGAGCGGGGTCCGGTCGTCTACTGCGCGGAGGGCGCGGACAACGGCGGGAAGGCGCACGACGCCGTCCTCCCGGCGGACGCGTCCTTCAAGGCCGGGTCGATCGCCATCGGCGACAGGACCTACCCTTCGCTCCAGGCGTCGACCGGCCTCGTGCTCGTTCCGTACTGCCTGTGGGGGAACCGCCAGCCCGGCAACGAAATGCAGGTCTGGCTCAGGGAGAGGTGAGGTGGTCGAGATGGACGCACGGCATCCGGTCGCAGTCGCGCTTCTGAGCCGTGCGATCTTCGGCGAAGAACACTTCGGAAGTTAAAGTCAATGAAATGCCAATGTCGAGTTATAGGCGGGGAGGCGACGACAATCGGAATCGTCCGCTGATTCTGCGACCTCTGCGACTCACACCTATGCCCGAAAGTCAGAAAGAAAGAGAGGGTAAACGGCATGTCAGGAAGTAGGGTTGGTTCGGGGCTCTCTCTCGCGGTGGCCGCGTTGGGCGGGGCGCTCTTCGCCGCGACGCCCGGCGACGCGCTCGAGGAGGCGTTTCTCAATCCGCCGCGCGACGCGAAGCCGATGGTCTGGTGGGACTGGCTCGGCAACAACGTGTCGGCCGAGGGCATCGTCAAGGACATGAAGGCCATCGCGGACGCGGGATGCGGCGGCGTGACGTTCTTCTACGCCGGCGCCCACACGGGGATGGAGCGGCTCGACAACGAGTTCTCGCCCGAGGTGAGGTTCCGCAACGAGAAGTGGTGGAGCCTCGTGAAGCTTGCCGCGGAGGAGGCGAAGCGGAACGGACTCGAGTTCGGCCTCCACAACTGCCCGGGCTGGTCGGTCTCGGGCGGACCGTGGATCACGCCGGAGCTCTCGATGAAGGAGGTCGTCTGGTCCGTCGCGCCGAAGGGCGAGAAGCCCGCGCAGCCCGCCGCGAAGCTCGGCTTCTACCGCGACATCGCCGAGGTTGCGTGCGGCGGGAAGACCTACCGCTTCGGCTACACCTCGACCGGCATGCGCCCGAAGCCCGCGCCGGACGACATCAAGGACGTCTCGCTCGAGTGCGACAAGCTTTCCTCGACGGCCGTGAAGTTCCACATGGACAACGTCCTGCGTCCGCTCAAGGAGCACCTCGGCGACCTCGTCGGGACGACCGTCACGCACATCCTGATGGACAGCTACGAGGCCGGCGGCTGCAACTGGACGGACGACATGCGCGAGGAGTTCGCGCGTCGGCGCGGATACGATCCGGTGCCGCTCCTCCCGGCGCTCGCCGGCGAGAAGGTCGAGGGCGGCAAGAAGTTCAAGGACGACCTCGCCCTTACGGTGCGCGAGCTTTTCGCCGAGCGCCACTTCGCCGTCATCCGCGACGCCTGCCACGAATACGGCCTTTCGTTCAACCTCGAGCCGTATTCGGGTCCGTTCGACTCCTTCGAGGCGGCGACGCTCTGCGACGTGCCGATGATCGAGTTCTGGAGTGCGCGCACGCACTGGATGGGCGAGCGCGACATCGGCGGCTCGGCCGGATACGCCGGCGCGGTGGGGCGCGCGTACGGACGCCGCATCATCGGCGCGGAGTCCTTCACCGGCATGCCGAACTGCTCGGGCTTCGGGACGTCCCCGCGCGACCTCAAGCGCTTCGGCGACCGCACGCTCGTCAACGGCGTCAACCGGCTGTCCCTCCACCACTGGGTGCACCAGCCGTTCTCCGACCGGTTCCGTCCGGGCATGACCTTCGCCTGGTGGGGGACGCCGTTCGGACGCCACCAGACGTGGTATCCGTACATGCGCGACTTCGCGTCCTACCTCTCCCGCATCCAGGCGCTGCTGCAGCGCGGCGAGCCGGTCGTCGAGGCGCTTGCGGTCGCGCGCCTTCCCGTGGGCTGCGAGTTCGACGCCGTCCCGCGCTCGGCGGCGCGGCAGATCCGCCGCGAGGGCGACGAGTGGGTGCTGCCGTCGGGCCGGCGCTACCGCCGTCTCCTCGGCGACGGCGAAACGGTCGAGTCGCCGTGGCCGGAGGGCTTCGCGGTGCAGCACCGGCGCGAGGGGGACGTCAACTGGTACTTCGTCGTCAGCTCGTCGTTCGAGCCCGTCTCGACGACGCTTCGCTTCGACACGGCCGGATTCGAACCGGAGCTGTGGAACCCCGACGACGGCTCGCGCCGCCCGGTCCGCCGCTGGCGGATCGTCGACGGCAAGACGGAGATCTCGGACGACTTCGACGCCGTCGATTCGCGCTTCTACGTCTTCCGCAGGCGCACCGAGGCGACGGCTTCGGCCGACGCGCCCGCGCCGAAGGTCTTCGCCACGGCCGACCTCGGCGGCGCGTGGGGCGTGTCCTTCCCGGAGGGTTCCGGCGTCTCGAAGGGCGAGCGCATCCTGACGTCCCTGAAGCCGCTTCGCGACGTGCCGGACGAGGGCGTCCGCTATTTCTCCGGAACGGCGACATACCGCAAGCGGACGGTCTGGAGCTTCGGCAAGGACGGCGAGCTCGAGCGCGCGCGCCGCGTGACGATCGACCTTGGCGACGTCCGCGAGATCGCGGAACTCTCCGTCAACGGGAAGTCGCTCGGCGCGAAGTGGCATCCGCCGTTCGTCTGGGACGCGACGGGGCTCCTCCACCGCGGCGAAAACGAGATCGTCGTCAAGGTCACGAACAACTGGGCGAACAGGATGATCGGCGACCACCGCGAGCCGGAGGACTGCGAGTGGAACGGTCCGAAGGACTGGCACCGCTACGAGTTCGTCCCGAACCAGTACGCCGGCCGCGGCATCCGCCTCATCCCCGATTTCGTCGTCAACGACGCCGAGCGCCCGTCGAGGGGACGCTTCACGTTCTGCGTCTGGGACTTCTACGGGGTCGACTCGGAGCTCCCGGCCTCGGGCCTGCTCGGTCCCGTGAAGGTCGCGTTCGCGGAGTAGACGCGTCGGACGCGACAAGTTCGTCCCTCCCCCGATTTGGAATCCGCTCGGCCGCTTTGAATCCCTGCGGAGAATTTGATAGAATACCGGACAGTCAGACTTTGCATGTGCTGGTCTGCATGTGCTGAAAGGAGAGGCCGGGATGAAGGGACTGACGACGATCGTCGCCTGCTCGCTCGCATTGGGCTCGTTGGCGGAAGACAGGGTCATCGACCTCGTGTACACGGGCGCGCGCGTGACGGTGAACGTGCCGGACGGGGACCGCTACGAGATCGGCGGCGAGAGCGAAAGCTCGGCCGGAGCGGCGGCGACGACTGTCGTCGAGAAGACGGGCGCGGGCACGCTCGTCCTGCCGGCGGCGCCTTCGTTCGCCTGCCAGTCGCTCGAGGTGTCCGCCGGCTGGGTGGAGGTGACCGGAACGAGCGAGGCGGCGTTCGGCGCTTCCTCCGTGACCGTGCAGGGCGGCGGCATCCGCTACACGAAGAGCCTGAACCAGCCGAACGCGGCAGGCGTGCCGGTGACGTACGTCGGCACGGGGTACGTGGACGTTCCCGCGGGCGTCACGTGGGGGGCGGATAATGCGTGCTTCCACTGCCCGGACGCGACCGTCGTCAAGACCGGCGAGGGAACCTGGCTTCTGAGGTCGCATTTCCGCGACGCGGCCGGGGCGGACGTTTCCGGCGCGACGTGGGTCGTCGACGCCGGAACGCTCAAGCTCTGGGGCGGCGACGTCTTCTGCGACTGGAGCGGCAACACGTCCCTGACCGTCGAGCTGCACGAGAACGCCACGATGGAGGAGGGCTACGCAGGGCACCACGTCCCCCTCTGCCCCCTCGTGCTGCGCGGCGGGACGCTGAAGTCCTCCCGCTCGCAGTTCTCCGACAGCAAGAGCCAGGACATCGAGGGCAAGTCGCGCTGGAAGGGCTGGGCGTTCGTGAACCGCGTCACGGTGAAACCGCCGTCGGGCGGCGTCCCGTCTCGCGTCGTCGGCCGTGCGTGCCATTCCGGGCACAACGGCAGGGTGCCGACGTTCGACGTCGAAGAGGGCGCCGTTCTCGAATTCGACGTCCAGGTCGAGTCCGGGCGTTCGTCCAACCAGGCGGTCGCCGACAGGGGAGGCTTCGTAAAGACGGGCAAGGGTACGATCCGCTTCCTCCGGCATGTCGGACTTGACGGCGACCTCGACCTCCGCGACGGCACGGTCGAGCTTGCCGAGGGCGTGCGCCTCTGCCCGAACGCCCGCGTGTCCACCCGGCCTCCTGCGAAAGTCGTCCTGCGTGACGGCGCGCTCCTGCCCTGTGCGCTTGACGCGGCGGGCGCGCTTCTCGCGTCGGCGGACGTGTGGGTGGACGCCTCGCGTCTCGGCCTTGCGGACGGCGCGACGGTGACGACGGTGCGGAACCTCGGGACGGCGGGCGGCGAGTTCCGCCAGGTCAACACGATCAAGAACGTTCTTTCCGGCGCACCGACGTATGCCGCGAACGGCATCGGCGGGCTCGGTTCGCTTGCGTTCAACGGCAAGCAGGCGCTCGTGACGGACGCCTACGTCAACCGCGGGGAGCAGGTGCAGGTGTTCTTCGTGAGCCGGTGGACAAGCTGGGAAGGGACCCAGGGAAACGGACGTTGGGGCGGTCCCGTCTCGCTCTGCGCCGAGAATCCGACGTATACGGGAGGCAACGCCGACGACAACCACTGCCACGGCGCCCTGTCGTACCAGCATGGGTCGGATACGACGATCGACGACTTGTCGAGCTATACGGCGGACGGCGGGTTCGCGATCAAGAACGCGGGCCTTTCCGTCGGCAGCCCCTGGGTGACGGTTTCGAAGCTCTCGACCGGCGCGTTCTCCACGGCGGTCTATCTCGACAACGGCGCCAGCGCCTCGGGCGCGGACGCGCGCACGGGCTTTGCGAACTGCGACATCGACCGCGTCTGCCTCGGCGGACGCCTGCGCGCGGGCGCGCCGCAGATCGACACCTGGGAGCCCGGCTGCCGCATGCTGATCGGCGAGATCGGCGAGTTCATCGTCTTCTCCCGCGCGCTCACCGACGACGAGACGGCCGCTGTGACCGACTATCTCAGGAGAAAGTGGCTCACGTCCAAGCCGTCCGCGGCGCCGTCTGCGGACGGAGCGTCCGTCAATGTCGAGGTCGCGTCGGGCGATCGCGCGACGCTTCTCGCAAGGGGCGCCCTGTCGAACGGCGGAGGCGCTTCGCTCGTCAAGTCCGGCTCGGGCGAACTCCGGCTCGGCGGCGCCTTGTCCGGCAAGGCCGCTGTCGACGTGGAGTCGGGGACGCTTGCCCTCGGGAACGGGTCGCTCGCGTCCTTCGCCGACGTGTGGGTGGACGCCGCGGACGAGACGGTCCGCACGGTTGAAGGCGGACGCGTCGTCTCGCTTCGCAACAAGGGTTCCGCCGGCGGTGTCTTCGCGCCGAATGCGCGCAACGGACGCACGACGACCGGGCCGACGGTTTCGGCCGACGCGGGGACGGGCCGCACGATGCTCGCGTTCGAAGGCCAGCAGACGCTTGCGCTCGACGCGTACCGCAACGCGACCGATCCCCGCGAGATCTGCGTCTACGCGGTGGCGCGGCGCGCGAGCTGGGCGGACGCAGGCGGGCAGGGCAAGTGGTCCGGCGCGTTCTCGCTCGCCCGCGCCTGGTCGGAAACCAAGACCGAGGAGGGCTGCGACGGCGTCTGCTTCCTAAGCGACAACAGCGCCACGACCACGCAGGTCGACTACGGGCAGCAGTCGCTGAACGGACCCGACATGCCGGCGGACGGGACCTTGTGGCTCATGGCGTTCCAGTGCGCGAAGAACGGAAGCTTCTGCTCGATCGAGACGGCCGCGACGGACACGGCGAAGGTCCCGCGCACGGTGGTCGCCGGCGGTCAGAACAACGAGCCCTTCGACATCTCGCTCGTCCAGCTCGGCGGGCGCATCTCCAGGAACGGCGGCGCTGAAGTCGACATGGGCAACGCGACGTCCGGCTGGACGCGCATGTGGCGCGGCGAAATCGCCGAGTTCATCGTCGTCACGAGGCCCCTCGGCGAGGCGCTGGAGAACGAGCTCGTCGCCTATCTGCGAAAGAAGTGGTTCGGCAAGGGCGACGGGTCCGCGACGCCGCCTGCGTGGCTTGTCGGCTATGGCGCCGCGCCTTCGACGACGTCGGACACGTCGCTTGCGATGGCCGACGGCACGGGGCTCGTCGACGAGGTCGGCACGCTTCCGCTTGCGTCCCTTGAGACGGCGGGCACGGTGGACTGGACGCGCGTCTGGAGCGGAGCGGCCGGGTCGTTCGGCATGTTCTCCGTCGCCGGCGACGCGACGCTCGGGACGGTCAGGCTCGCGGCGGATCCTGCGCTGCCGGCCGAGGAGCTTGTCGTCGGCGTCGCGGGCGCGAGGTCTGCGGCGGGCTGGGTCCTCGACCAGCCCGGCAGTCTGCGCGTCGCGCGCCGTGCGGACGGATTCTGGTCTGCCAAGGGCGGGCTTGTGGTGGTCCTTCGGTGACGCCCATGCGGACGCTGGCCGTTGCATTCTGCGTTCTCGGCGCGGCGCTTCATGCGTCCGCCGGGATGCGCGTCGGATGCTGCGCGCATGTCACGCGCGGCGAGTTCAAGAACCGGGTGCGCACGTACGAGATGATGCGCGCGGCGGGCTTTACCGAGGTCCGCAGCGACTTCGACTGGCGCTCGTGCCAGAAGGAGAGGGGGGGCGGATTCGACTTCTCGCGCTACGACCAGGCGGTGGACGATGCGGCGAGGCACGGCATCACGCTGCTGCCGATCCTCTTCAGTCCGCCGCAGTGGGCGCAGCCCGTAAACGACCACATCGACGAGTGGCGCACGTTCGTCCGCGAGACGGCGCGGCACTTCAAGGACCGCCTGCCGGCGTACGAAATCTGGAACGAGGAGAACATCGAGGCGTTCTGGAAGGAGCCCGATCCCGTGAAGTACACGGAGGTCCTGCGCGCGGCCTACGAGGAGATAAAGTCCGTGGATCCGAAGCTCCGCGTCGTCTTCGGCGGCGCGGCGGGGCTTGCCCTGGACTACATAGAGAAGGCGTTCAAGGCCGGGGCGACGGAATGCCATGACGTGATGAACGTGCACCCGTACCGACATCCCCAGCCGGCCGAGCCGATGCTGAGCAGGGACCTGAAGGCCCTCCGGGACCTGATGGTCCGCTACGGCGAGGGCGGGAAGCCGATATGGATCACCGAAATGGGCTGGCCCACGCACAGGGAGTCCGTTCCCGACACGACGGTGCTCAAGGCGGCGCTCAAGGTGGCGCGGCCGAACCGCGACTACTGGCGAGCGGCATTCGTGGACACGGGGGCGCCTGGAATCGCGGCTGACGTCATGGCCGCCGGGATCGGCGAGATGCTCCCGGGGAAGTCCAAGTGCTTCGCAGTCGGCACGGCGGAGCTGAAGAGGCGGCTGCCGAAGAAGGAGTTCAACCTCCTCGTCCTGCCGTTCAACGAGGAGTATCCGGGCGAGCTCGTCGACGAGCTTGTCGAGTTCGTCGGATATGGCGGGACGCTTGTGGCGTTCGGCGGATTCCCGCTGTACTACTCGAGCTACGGCGGGGTGAGCGAAAAGAGCGGGCGCAACACCAGGGAGGGCGCGCAGGCGCGCGAGCGGCTCCGCATCGGCGTCGACGCCTGGTGGTTCAGCCCGAAGACGCCCTCCGAGGCGAGGGTTTTCCCCTCTCCGCAGGCGGAGGCGGCCGGCCTTCGCGTCGATCCGGCGGGGCTTTCCGCCACGCGCTTCTTCAACGGCAAGTATCTCAAGGAGGGCGACGAGCTCGTCCCGATTCTCGTCGGAAAGGACAAGGAGGGCGGTGTCGCGATCGGCGCAGGCGTCTATGCCTTCGGCAGCGACATGAAGGGCCGCGTCGTCGTCTCGTCGCGCGGAAGGGCGCACGGAACGAGCACGGAGGCTCAGCAGGCGACGTACGTCGTCGACGCGCTGGAGGCGGCGAAGGCCGCGGGGGTCGAGAAGTTCTTCATCTACGAGTTCCAGGCGCCGGAAGGGGATCCGCACTACAGCGAGGACCATTTCGGGATCGTCCACGCCGACTTCTCGCCGAAGCCCGCCTACGAGGCGTGCCGGACGCTTCTGCGCGCGGGCGGGGCGTGGGCGGCCGGAAGGTGAAGTCCGACGTCCGCGACCGCCGCCGGGTGCGTTTTTTGGTATAATAGCCCGCATGAAGAACGCATCGATCCACGCATTCGCCGCCGCGGCCGCGGCGCTCCTCTCCTCCTGCACGGGCCCCGACGGAGGGTCCGAAGCCCGCGACGTCGTCGTCTACGGCTCGTCGCCCGCGGCGCTCACCGCGGCGATCGAGGCGCAGCGGCACGGCAAGACCGCCGTGATCGTCTGCCCCGAGACGCGCATCGGAGGTCTCACGACGGGCGGACTCGGCCAGACGGACATCGGCAACAAGTCCGCGTTCGGCGGCCTTGCCCTCCAGTTCTACAGGGACGTCGCAGACTGGTACAAGGACCCCGCCCACTGGAAGTACGAGAAGCGCTCCGACTACGTTCCCGACGGGCAGTGCGCGGGCTCGCTCGGCGAGGACTCGATGTGGACGTTCGAGCCGTCCGCGGCGCTCGCGATCCTCGAGCGCTGGGAGCGGGAGAACCGCCTCGACATCCGCCGCGGCGAGTTCCTCGACCGCGGGCGGGGCGGCGTCGTCAGGGAGGGTGCGCGCATCGTCGCGATCAGGACGCTCTCCGGGAAGGTCTTCCGCGGGAAGATGTTCGTGGACGCGACGTACGAGGGCGACCTCCTCGCGGCGGCCGGCGTGGGCTACACCGTCGGTCGCGAGGCCAACTCCGTCTACGGCGAGACGATCAGCGGCGTCGAGCGCCGGCTCTCGAGGAACCACCAGTTCAACAAGGGCGTCTCCGCCTACGTGAAGCCGGGCGACCCGTCGTCGGGGCTCCTCCCGTACGTCGAGCCCGACACGGACGAGCCGGACGGCGCGGGCGACAGGCGGGTCCAGGCGTACTGCTTCCGCATGTGCCTCACCGACGACCCGTCGAACCGCATCCCGTTCGCGAAGCCCGAGGGGTACGATCCGCTCGCCTACGAGCTCCTCCTGCGCAACCTCGAGGCGATCGACCCGAAGACGTTCGCCGAGAAGGCCTCGAAGTTCTGGGAGTTCATGCCGTGGATCAACTCGCGGATGCCGAACCGGAAGACGGACACGAACAACCGCAGCGGATTCTCCACCGACTTCATCGGACAGAACCACGCCTGGCCGGAGGCGTCCTACGAGGAGCGCGCGAAGATCCTCAAGGCCCACCTCGACTACCAGATGGGCCTCATGTGGACGCTGGCGAACAATCCGCGCGTCCCCGAGCCGATCAGGAGCCGCGTGGCGCAGTGGGGGACCTGCAAGGACGAGTTCGCCGACGGCCTCGGCCTCGGCTGGCAGTCGCAGCTCTACGTGCGCGAGGCGCGCCGCATGGTCGGCGACTACGTGGCGACCGAGCACGACGTCCTCAGGGAGCGCACGACCTCCCGCCCCGTCGCGATGGCGGCCTACGGCATGGACTCGCACCACGTCCGCCGCTATGTCGGCAAGGACGGCTTCGTCCTCAACGAGGGCAACATCGAGGACTGGCGCGCCGGCGGCAAGCCCTATCCGCTCGACTACGGCGTGATACTCCCGAAGAAGGCGGAGTGCGAGAACCTGTTCGTCCCGGTCTGCGTCTCGGCGTCGCACATGGCGTTCGGGTCGATCCGCATGGAGCCCGTCTTCTTCGCGCTCGGACAGGTCGCCGGCGCGGCGGCCGCGCTCTCGCTTGACGCGGGCTGCGCCGTGCAGGACCTCCCGTACGCGCGGCTGAGGGATGTGCTCGTCTCCGAGGGGCAGGTCGTCGGCCAGTAGCGCCGTCCGGGCAGGCGATGAAGGTCACCGTCATCGAGCCGCACGGATTCTGCGCCGGCGTCACGGCCGCGCTGAGGAAGGCGCTCGCGCTCGCCGAGCCCGCCTACTGCCTCCACGAGCTCGTCCACAACGAGATCGTCGTCGCCGACCTCCGCGCGCGCGGATTCGCCTTCGTCGAGTCCGTCGAGGAGGTGCCCGAGGGCGCGACCGTCCTCTTCTCCGCGCACGGCGTCGCGCCCGGGGTCCGCCGAAGGGCCGCGGAGCGGCGGCTGAAGGTCGTGGACGCGACCTGCCCCTTCGTCGCGCGCGTCCACGCGGCGGCGCGGGGGTTCGCCGCGCGGGGGCTTCCCGTCGTCGTCGTCGGCAACCCGGACCACGCGGAGGTCGCGGGCATCCGCGGGGAGGCCCCGTCCGCGCAGGTCGTCCGCAACCTCGAGGAGGCGCGGGGGCTCCTCGTCCCGGCGTCGGGCCCCGCGGCCGCCCTCGGCGTCGTCTCGCAGACGACGATGAACGCCGACGAGGTGGCGGAGGTCGTCGCGGAGCTGCGGCGGCGCTTCAGGGTCGAGACGATGGCGGAGGTCTGCAACGCGACGAAGGTCCGCCAGGACGCCGTGAAGGCGTTTGGCGGCGACGCCCTGCTCGTGCTCGGCAGCGCGACGTCGTCCAACACGCGCCGGCTCTGCGAGGTCGCGCGGTGCCGGACGTTCCGCGCGGGGACGCCGGACGAGGTGGCGGCGCTCGACCTCTCCGGCGTGGCCGAGCTCGGGGTCACCTCCGGCGCGTCGACGCCCGAGTCGTTCTTCCGCGAGGCCGTCGCGCTCCTCGCGTCCGCGGCGGGATAGCGGCGGGAGACGGGCCGCTTTTTGCGCCGCGGGGGCGTCTCCGGGCGGATTTTATGGTATAATAGGGGCGGACAAATGGCCGAACAGCACCATATCGCCCTGCCGCTCAAGTACCGTCCGATGACGTTCGACGACGTCGTCGGCCAGGAGCACGTCGTCCGCACGCTCCGTCACGCGATCGAGGCGGACCGCGTCGCGAACGCCTACCTCTTCGTCGGCCCGCGCGGCATCGGCAAGACGACGACGAGCCGCATCTTCGCGAAGGCGCTCAACTGCACCGCGCGCAACGGCGTCGAGCCGTGCGGGGCGTGCGTCAACTGCGAGGAGATCGCGGCGGGGCGCTCGCTCGACGTGGTCGAGCTCGACGCGGCGTCGCACAACAAGGTCGAGGACGTCCGGCCGATCATCGAGTCCGTCCAGTTCAAGCCGGCCTCCTCGCGGTTCAAGGTGTTCATCGTCGACGAGTGCCACATGCTGTCGAAGCCGGCGTGGAACGCGCTCCTGAAGACGCTCGAGGAGCCGCCCGCGCACGTGCGCTTCGTCTTCGCGACGACGGAGGGCGACAAGGTCCTCCCCACGATCGTCTCGCGCTGCCAGCGCTTCGACCTCCGGCGCATCCAGACGAAGGACATCGTCTCGCGGCTCCGCCACGTGTGCGAGCTCGAGAAGGTCGACGCCGAGGAGGACGCGCTCCTCGCGATCGCGCGCGGCGCGGAGGGCGGGATGCGCGACGCGCTCTCGTCGCTCGACCAGCTGATCTCCTTCCGGGGCGACAGGGTGACGGAAGAGGACGCGCTCGGCGTGTTCGGCCTCGTCAGCCGCTCGGCGCTCGAGGGCCTCGCGGGCGCGATCCTGCGGGGCGACGTCGCGGCGATCCTCTCGGCGATCGAGATGTTCGACTCGGCGGGCAAGAACATGCGCCGCCTCTCCGGCGAGCTCCTCCAGCATTTCCGCAACCTCGTCGTCCTCCAGGCGCTCGGCCCCGGCTCGAAGTCGCTCGAGGCGACGCCGGAGCAGGCGAGGGTCCTCGCCGAGCAGGCGAAGGGCGTCGACCCCGGGCGGATCTTCCGCATCTGCGACCAGCTCGCGGAGATGGAGGACCGGCTCCGCTACGTGCTGAGCGTGCGGACGCTGATCGAGATGTCCCTCATCCGCGCGTCGCGCATCGCGACGACCGCGACGGTCGAGGAGCTGATGCGCGCGGTGCGCGCCCTCAGGGCGGGCGGCGCGGCGGCGCCGATGGCCGCCGCGCCGGCGGAGGAACCGCCTTCCGCGGCGGCTCCCGCGGCGCCGCCACGGGAGGGGCAGGTCCCGCCCCCCCCGGCGGCTCCCGCGCCCGACGCGCCGCGGAAGCAGCCGGCGCGGAGGGGTGAGATCTTGAACGACAAGAAGCTGAACGACCTTCTGGCGTCCCTTCCTGGCGCCGTCGTCAGCGACATAAAGGAGGGGCGGACATGACCGGCTGCGCATGGCTTTGGCTTTATTTCGGCGCGTTCCTGATGTTGCTCGAACTGGCGTCGCCCGGGTTCGTGATCTTCTTCTTCGGCCTCTCGGCGGCGACGGTGGGGCTCTTCCGCTTCGCGTTCGGCGAGGCGTTCTCGATGACGTGGCAGCTCGCCGCGTTCTCGGCGTTCGCGATCCTCTATCTCGCCGTCCTCCGCCGCTACATGAAAAAGGTGTTTTCCGGCGCGGCCGAGGGCGCGGGGGCCGACTTCGACAACGAGTACGCCGGCCGCGCCGGCAAGGTGACGGAGGCGATCGAGCCGCCGAAGTCCGGACGCGTGATGATCGGCGACGCGGAGTGGACGGCCGCGGCCGACGCGCCGATCGCCGCAGGGACGGACGTCAAGGTCATTTCGCAAAACAACCTGACAATGAAAGTGGAGGTGCTGTAGCATGAGCGGAGGTCTCGTCTTTTTCGCCATTGTGGCGTTCATCGTCCTTGTCGCGGTCCTGAAGACCGCGGTCATCGTGCCGCAGAAGACGGCGTACATCGTGGAGCGGCTCGGCAAGTACCGCTGCACGCTCGACGCCGGGTTCCACATCCTCGTGCCGTTCTTCGACCGCATCGCCTACCGCCACACGCTCAAGGAGCAGGCGATCGACGTCCCGCCGCAGGAGTGCATCACGAAGGACAACATCGCGGTCTCGGTCGACGGGATCCTGTACATGCAGGTCATGGACCCCGCGAAGGCGTCCTACGGCATCGGCAACTACCTCTTCGCGACGACGCAGCTCGCGCAGACCACGATGCGTTCCGAGATGGGCAAGCTCGACCTCGACCGCTCGTTCGAGGAGCGCACGTCCATCAACGCGGCGATCGTCGCGGCGGTGGACAAGGCGAGCGACCCGTGGGGCATCAAGGTGACGCGCTACGAGATCAAGAACATCACGCCGCCGCGCACGATCCGCGACGCGATGGAGAAGCAGATGCGCGCGGAGCGCGAGAAGCGCGCGATGATCGCGGAGTCCGAGGGCGAGCGCCAGGCGAAGATCAACCGCGCGGAGGGCGAGAAGCAGCAGGCGATCAACCTCTCCGAGGGCGAGCGCCAGCGCAAGATCAACGAGGCCGAGGGCCGCGCGAAGGAGATTACGCTCGTCGCGGAGGCGCAGGCCGCGGGAATCCGCAAGGTCGCCGAGGCGATCAGCGCGCAGGGCGGGCTCGAGTCCGTCAACATGCAGCTCGCCCAGCAGTACCTCCAGCAGTTCGGCAACCTCGCCAAGACGAACAACACGATGATCATCCCGTCGGACCTCGCCAACGTCGCCGGGGTCATCAAGGCCTGCACGGCCATCGTCAAGCCGGTCGCCGGCTGACGGGCCCTCCCGCGCGCATGGTCTTCGACTCGATACTCGACGCGATGGGGCACACGCCGCTCGTGCGGCTCCGCCGCATGGCGACGCCGGACATGGCCGAGGTGCTCGTCAAGTTCGAGGCGCTCAACGTGGGCGGCTCCATCAAGACGCGAACGGCCTTCAACATGGTCCGCGACGCCGAGGCGCGCGGGCTTCTCGGGCCCGACTCGGTCATCGTCGAGCCCACGAGCGGCAACCAGGGCATCGGACTCGCCCTCGTGGGCGCGGTGAAGGGCTACCGGACGGTGATCGTCATGCCCGACAGCGTGAGCGAGGAGCGGCGCAAGCTCGTGCGGCACTACGGCGCGGAGGTCGTTCTCGTCCACGACGCGGGCAACATCGGCGACGCGATCGCGGAGTGCTGCGCCATTGCACAGCGCATGGCGAAGGAGGATCCGAAGGTGTTCGTCCCCGAGCAGTTCTCGAACCCGGCGAACCCCGCGGCGCACCGCCACGGCACGGCGCTCGAGATCATGGAGCAGGCGGCGCGCCCGATCCACGGCTTCTGCTCCGGCGTCGGCACCGGCGGCACCCTGAGCGGAATCGGCGAGGTGCTGAAGGCGCAGAACCCGTCGATCGAGATCTGGGCCGTCGAGCCGAAGAACGCCGCGATCCTCGCGGGCGGGACGGTCGGCACGCATCTCCAGATGGGAATCGGCGACGGACTCATCCCCGACAACCTGAACACGCAGATCTACTCGCACATCTGCGTCGTCTCGGACGAGGAGGCGCTTGGCTGCGCGCGCGACCTCGCCGCGAAGGAAGGGCTTCTCGCCGGCATCTCCGCGGGGACGAACGTCTTCGCCGCGCTCAAGCTCGCGAAGCGCCTCGGCCCCGGGAAGACGGTCGTCACCGTGCTTCCCGACACCGCCGAGCGCTACTTCTCCACCCCGCTCTTCGACGAGCCAGACGGCCGGGCGTAGCCAGCCCCCCCGTCGCCCGTTCCGTGCGGCGGATATGCGCATCTTAGTCTTTTTATGGTGCGCGTTTCGGTTTTTCACAAGTTGAGCCGCGTGCGCCCCCTGTGCTATAATGTCGTTGCGAAAGGGGAGTGCAGATGAAGACAGGAACGATTTTACTTTCGGCGCTTTTGGTGGCCGCCCTCCAGCTCCAAGCGGCGTCCGGCGCGCCTGGCGACGAGAAGGCCGCGGATTCTGACTATGATGTCGTCGTCGCGGGAGGCACGTCGTATGGCGTCGCGGCTGCCGTGGAGGCGGCGCGTGCGGGCAAGAAGGTGCTTGTCGTAGCTCCGCGCTCCGCGCTCGGCGAGGATCTCGCGGGCACGCTGCGGCTCCGTCCCGAAGACGGGGCGTCGCTCCCGTCTTGGCTGCGAGAGCGGCTCTATGCGCCGAATCCCGACGCCCGTCCGTCGCTCGGCGTCGCGACGCCGCTCCAGGTCAAGAAGGCGCTCGACGGGGCGCTGTCTGAGGCGGGTGTCGCGTTCCGCTGCTGGCTCCAGCCGTGCGACATCGCAGCCGACGCTGACGGTCTTGTGACGGGACTTTGGGTCGCTGGACGCGACGGACGCGCTTTCGTCAAGGCGAAGGAGGTCGTCGACGCGACGCTCTGGGCGTCGCTCGCGCGGCGGACCGGAAATCTCGTGCTCGACCTCCCGCCGGATCAAGAGGCGAAGTTCGCGCGCAACGTCGTCAGCGGCGAACGGCCGTCCGCCCCCGGGCTGACGGCAACGGCCGTCTCGGACGCAGCCGAGGTGACGACGGCGGATGCCGCGCTCTCGCCGCAGATCGCTCCGGCACCCGGTGCGCCGTCGAATGTCTCCGCACGGGTATGGCGCTGCGAGAAGTCCTTCCCTCCCGGCGACCTTTCCGCCCGCGCGCTCGCCCGCATCGAGAATGAAATGCGCGACGCGACGTGGACGCGGGACCAGGCCGATGCGGCCGACTTCGTCTATCTTGCCGATCCGCCGGCGGGAATCGGCCGCGCCCATAGGATCGCCAAGATCGTCCGCCGTCCGCCGGAAACGCCTGTCCTCGCGGAGACGGACGTCCTTGTCGTTGGCGCGGGAACGTCGGGCGCGCCCGCGGCGATCGCCGCAGCGCGTGGCGGCGCGAAGGTCGTCTGCGTCGAGTACGCAGGCCGCGTCGGCGGCATTTCGACAGAAGGGGGCATCGGACGCTACTGCTTCGGACTTCGCCGCGGGTTCACGTCCGAGCTCGACGCTGGCGTCTCGAAGGTCGGAAGTTTCTACGCCTGCTGCAAGGCCGAATGGCTGCGCCGCGAAGGACGGCGCTACGGCGTCGACTGGTGGCTCTGCGCGCAGGCCACGGGCGCGGTCGTCGAAAACGGACGCGTCGTCGGCGCGTTCGTGGCGCTACCGGACGGAACGTACGGCGCCGTCCGCGCGAAGGCGGTGGTCGACGCGACCGGCTATGCGCTCATTGCGGCAAGCGCCGGCGCGCGCACGGAGTTCCTTTCGGACGGCGAGCTGTCCGTCCAGGGCGCGGGATCTCTCACGCGCGTCCTCGGCCGAAGCCATCTCAACACGGACGCGTTTTTCGTCGACGACGCCGATCCGGCCGACGTCTCCTATGAATGGCTCCGCGCCCGCGCAAGCTTCGGACCGTGGGTGTGGGACCAGACGTCCGTCGTGTCGAGCCGCGAGCGCCGCCGGATGCGCGGCGCCTACTGCGTGACGGTGCAGGACGTGCTGTCGGGGCGCAACTATCCCGATGTCGTCGCGCTCGCCCATTCGAATTTCGACACGCACGGGCAGACCGTTGATCCGCAGTTCTCTGTCCACATACCCGAGCGGAAACACCTTGTCTCGTCTCGCATCCCCTACCGCGCGCTTCTTCCGGAAAAGACGGACGGCCTCCTTACGGTCGGACTCGGCATGAGCGCGCACCGCGACGCCATGCCGGTTCTGCGGATGCAGGCCGACCTTCAGAACAGCGGCTACGCGGCAGGGCTTGCCGCGGCGCAGGCCGTGCGAAAAGGCGTCGAGCTGCGCGACATTGACGTGCGCGAGCTCCAGGGCGAACTGGTCGCGAAGGGCATTATCGACGCCTCGGACGTCTCCGCGGCGCCGTCTGCTCCGCTTTCTGACGCTGAGCTTTCAACCACCGTCGCGTCCCTCGACTATGACGATGCGGCGCTGGCGCGGGTGTTCGCAGACGCCTCGCGCGCCCTGCCGATCCTCAGAAGGGCGTATGCGGCGGCCAGGGAGCCGGAACGAAAGCTGTTTTACGCGCACGTTCTTGGAGCGCTCGGCGACGCTTCGGGAGCCGAGACGCTTGCGGCCGCAGTCGACGCTGCACCGTGGGACGACGGGTGGAACTATCGGGGAATGGGACAGTTCGGAGCGAGCCTGAGCCGCGTCGACTCCTACCTGATCGCGCTCGGCTGCGCGGCGAACAGGGGTCGGCCCGCCGTCGTGGAGGCGATTCGCCGCAAGGCGGCTGACCTTGGGCCGAAGTCGGCCTATTCGCATTTCAGGTCCGTAGCGAAGGCCGCGGAAGGGGTGGGCGCAGGGGAACTCGCTGCGGATCTCTCGCGGCTTCTCTCGCTCCCCGGCGTTCGGGGCCACGCGCTTGCGCCGTCCGCGCTCCCGCGCATCGAGGGATATGCAAAGGATTCAACCTGGATCGGCGCGGGAAACGAGGAGCGCAACGACTGCCTGCGCGAACTTGCCCTCGCGCGCGCACTCTACCGGCTCGGCGACTCGTCCGGGCTCGGCGACTCGTCCGGGCTCGGCGAGCGCACGCTCCGCACGTATGTGGACGATCCTCGCCGCGTCTACGCGGTCCATGCGCGCTCGGTGCTCGCCGGGGGACACTCTGCCCGCAGCCGCTCTGGCGGCGGCGAGTGCCTCCCGGGTGAGTGCGCGTTTTAGTCTAAATGAATTTCGCGTTTTGGTCTGAGAAAGGGTAGACCAATCCTTTTCGGCGTGGTATAATTCCAGATGAAAACATTAGCCAAGGAAGGCCACCATGAAAAAGTCCTCACTTCTTGCAATTGCCGCCTGTGCGTTCGCGACTGCCGCCCGCGCTGAACTGCATGTCTATGAAAGCTTTGAGCAGGCGACGCCTGGTGCTCTTGGCGGACAGAATACGGGCGAGGGTTTTACGGGTCTGTATGCGGGAACGGCACGTGCGACAGTGGTGCGTGATCCGCAGACGCGTATGACCTACTCGGGTGGCGCGATTTCTGTTGACGGTGGCCTTACATATATGAAGTTGTCTGGCGCAGTTTCCAAGGATGAGTACCCCTTTGCGAGGCAGATTTCCCAGTTGGAGGATGACGGGAGTCCTGTTTACATAAGTTTTCTCTGCCGCGTGGCTTCCAGTTCGGTTTCGGCGGGGGATCTGGACGAAGTGCTCCTCGGCCTCTCGAACGGAGACGGCTCGACGACGGTTTTCGGATTGTCCTATGGCAATAATACGGAGAGCTCCAATAATTCTTTTGGCGTGAGGACGGCTGCGCACACGGGTGGCTCAACGACTGTTGTCGCCGGGCAAACTTATTTCCTCGTCTTCAGGATAGACAAGAACGGAACCTCATACCTTCGTCGGACGAGTCTCGTTGTCAATCCAACGACGAGTGCCGAGCCGGAAACATGGGATGTAGCGTATTACAATAGCGGGCTTAAGCGTGGAATCGGGGACTACAGGTGGTTGAATGCCTATTACAAGTCCTCGAACGAAGCGGAAGACAGCTTTGAGTTCGACGAGATTCGCATTGGGCGTAGTTGGGCAGATGTGACTGGACCGACGACCTTGAATGGCGTCGTTCCTGCACCGGTTCCCTCCATCGAGAAGACATCTGAGGGTTTTGTGGTTAAAATCGTCCAGCCGATGCCGAATTATAATGTTTACTATACGACGGATGGTTCAGCGCCGTCCGCATCGAACGGAACGCTCTACACCGCGCCGTTCTCGCTCTCGCAGTCCGCAACCGTCAGATCCGTTGCCGTCGCTTCCGGTGGGGCGACTTCGGCGGTCGTCCTGACCCCCTGCAATTTCGAAGCGCATTGGACGGGCGCGGGCGCGGATGACGACTGGACGACCTCCGGCAACTGGTCGCCTTCTGGAAGCCCGGCGAACAAGGCGATTGTCTTCGGCGCGGAAGATCGAACGACATCCGGAACAGTCAACAGCGTCGTCTCGCAGGACATGACCGTGCGGTCGCTCTGCTTTACCAACAACAACTTCGCGCCTGCTGTCGAGACGGCGAACGCCCACTGGCACGTGATCAAGATCGATGAGGGGAAGACTCTTACGGTGAACGGCATGGACGGAGAAGGGTGTTCGCTCAAGTTGTGGTCTCCGCGGGTGAGCCAGAAAAACATGTATGTTCCCGTTGCCTTTACAGGCGGCGGCAAGTTGGATATTGATTCGGCCGATTCGAACATTCTTCTTGAGTTCACTTCGACTGGTGAGGCGTCAAATACCTATCTTGACTTTTCCGGCCTGTCCGAGTTCACGTGCACGGCATCTGTTTTCACCATCTGCCGCGGCAGGAGGCCTAGCGGATATGTGAATCTCGCCAAAGCCGGCATCGGAAAGAACAGACTTACGCTGGACGCGCTTTATGTGTCCGATAACTGGGGTGATGACCAGGGTGGCAAGACTGTTTATCTCCGACTTGGACAGGACAATGAAATCAATGCTGATGTATTTTATGTTGGAGCGCCGTCGGCAGGGCACATAAACTTCAATGACGCGAAGCTTGAGTTTGCTGCAGGGCTATCGAACCCGACGGTCAAGATCCGCGCGAAGGATGGCGTGGGCCGGGCGGACTTCAAGGTCGGATCGCACGGCGAGAATGTCGCCGCGACGGCACGTTCGATGACGGTGGCGGCCGATTTCACGGGTGGCATCGTCGATGCGCGAGTGGGAAATCTCGTCGTCGGCAACGGTCGCGGATTTCAGACGAGCAATCAATACGGAGGGCATTCGGCTACGCTGTCCGTCGCCGCAGGTACGTTTGACGCGTTGTCTGCAGTCGTCGGAAGGTCGCAGTACACTTCTGGCTCTCGCAGCGTAAATGCAAGACTCGCCACGGGGACGGTAAACATCTCAGACGGAACGTTCGCTGTGGCTGAGGACTTTGAACTGGGAATCAATGAAAAAAGCGCTTATCAAGGCGTGAAGGGCACTGTAACCTTGACGGGCGGCACGCTCACTGTCGGCGGGAACATGACCCTCGCAACGCGTCTCGGCCTTGCGACGAATGTCGTTGCCAACGTCAATGTCTCAAATGGTTCGCTCTTTGTTCTCGGCAATCTCGCAAGCGGAGAAGCTATAACGAATCTTCAAAATGCAGCACATATCGTCAACCTCCAGGCGGACGTTAATGCGCTCGGCGGCGTGATTGCAGTGACGAACGTCGCGGGCACGTCGGAGCTGCGGCTTGAGAGCGGCACACTTGCGCTTGCGGGTGGCAAGGTCTATGCCGATTCGCTCGTGATGACGAACGAGGCGTCAACGGTTTCGGTCGAGCTTTCGGACGCCGGTTTCACAACGGCAGAGGTCGGTGCGCTGAAGCTCGGCGGAAATCTTTCCGTCACGCTTGCGGACGGTTTCAAGACGCACGGCGGAATGGCCTGGCACGTCGTCGAGGGACGTTCCGCGCGCACGGGAACGTTCGAGACGGTCGATCTTCCCGAGGGGCTGAGAGTCTGCTACACCGCGAATGGCTTCGATATCGCGACGGAGGGCGGATTCACCATAATCGTCAGATAGCCGTTGCGTGGACGATGGGAGGACGCCTATGCGGATTCTGAACGGATTTGCCGCGCTTCTTGCCTGCGCCGCGCTTGACTCTTCCGTAGCTGCCGAGGCGTCCCGCCCGGCGCTCGATTTCGTCGATCCGCTGATCGGCACGGAGGGCCATGGCTCGCAGTACGGCGGAATGATGCCGTACACGGGCGTCCCGTTCGGGAGCTTCCAGCTTGTCCCCATGACGCGCCTCAACCGCGTCGGGCAGCTCAGCTTCAACCAGGCGGACGACACGCTCCTCGGCTTCATCCTCACGCGCCAGCCCGCGATCTGGATGGGCGACTGGGGCGAGGTGCGCGTGCCGATCGAGCCGGCGCGCATCGAGTCGTTCCGTCCGGCGCCGTACCTCGGCAGAATCGCCGCGGGCGGGCGGACGTTCGAATACACGGCGACGATGCACGCGGCCTGGATTCGCGGAGACCTGAACGAGATCCGCCTCCTGGACGGCTACAACGCGAACCGCGACGACGAGAACCTCGGCTATCCGCTCCCGAACTTCAAGGGGTGGCGCCACGTCGAGCGGAAGGGCCGCGACCTCAAGATCGGCGTTTCGCTCATTTCGCTCGAAGACGCGCGGCGCAACATGGAAGCCGAGCTCGGCGGGAAGTCCTTCGAGGCGGTCGTGGCCGAGACGCGCGCCGCGTGGGAGGAGTGCTTTTCCCGCGTCGAGATAGAGGCGCCGGACGACGTTAAGACGATCTTCTACACGGGTCTTTTCCACACGCTACTCTTCCCGCGCGAAATCTCCGAGCGCGGACGCTACTACTCCGCCTTCGACGACCGCATCCACGACGGCGTCGCGTACAGCTGCTATTCGCTCTGGGACACCTATCGCGCCGAGCATCCCTGGCTCGCGCTCGTCGCGCCCGAGCGCGTGGACGGCATGATGCAGTCGCTTCTCCAGTCGTACCGCGAGGGCGGCTGGCTGCCGAAATGGCCGAATCCGGGATACACCGGCATCATGACCGGCTCCCCTGCCGAGATCGTCCTTGCCGAGGCGTGGCGGAAGGGCTTCCGCGGATTCGACCTCGGCCTCGCGTGGGAGGCCGTGAAGAAGAGCGCGTTCACGCCGCAGGAGAACGACCTCTCGTTCCGCTGGGAGGACCGAGGCGCGTTCGGGCGCACGCCGGAGACGCGCGCGGGGCTGACGGACTACATGCGCCTCGGATATGTCGCTTGCGACCACACGGCGGAATCTGTCTCGCGCACGCTGGACTTCTGCCTCGACGACGCCTCCGCTGCGGTACTTGCGCGTGCGGCAGGCGACGCGGCTTCGGCCGCCGTCCTCGAGGCGCGCGCGAAGAGCTACACGAACCTCTGGCACGCGGCGAAGCGGCGCTTCCTGCCGCGGCGGTCCGACGGCTCCTGGTCCGATCCGAAGCCGGGCGACTACACCGAGTGCAGCGACTACACGGCGCTCTGGTGCGTGCCGCACGACGTCGAGGGCCTTTGCCGGCTTCTCGGCGGCGCGGACGCGATGGAGAAGGAGCTCGACCACTACTTCGACAAGGTGTTCTTCGTTCCGGAGCGTGGCAACCGTTCCATACACGGGAACGAGCCGTCGCACCACGTTGCCTATCTCTACGCCGCGATCGGACGCCCCGCGAAGACTGCGCAACGCGTCCGCGAGATCTTCACGCGCTGCTATTCGACAGACCGCAAGGGATTCGACGGCAACGAGGACTGCGGGCAGATGAGCGCGTGGTATCTCTTCTCCGCGCTCGGCTTCTATCCCGTCCACCCCGCGAGCGGCGAGTACGTGATCGGCGCGCCGCAGGTGCAGAAGGCGACGCTGCATTTGGTAGGGGCGTCTCTCCGAGACGCCCGCGGTCGGCGCGGAGTGCCGACCCTGCCAGGCGACCGCGGGAATGGCAAGACACTGACCGTCATCGCCACTGACCTCTCGCGGGAAAACAAGTACGTGAAGTCGGTGACGCTGAACGGCGTTCCTGTCTTGAACGGACGCCTGCGCCATGAAGACATCGCAAAGGGCGGCATGCTCTCCTTTGTGATGGGGCCGAATCCGTGAGTGCGCATAACAGTCTTTTTAATGTGCGTGAAATAGTCCGTCACGGTTTGAGCATTTGTGCCGCCCGTGATATAATGCAACGCGTAAAGCCCAAGAGAAGGAACCACCCCATGCAGATCAGGAACCTTGTGTTTTTCGGAGCCGCGGCGTTGTCCGCCATGTTGCTTGCCGCCGATGGCGCGGCGACGGCGAAGAAGATTTCGTCGGGCGTGAAGATCGACGGCGACCTCGCGGAGTGGAAGCTGGCGCCGCAGGTCGAGTTCGCGGCGCCGAGCGTGAACGACCTCAAGTGCGAGTTCTGCGCGCTCGGCTGGGACGACGCGAATCTTCTTGTCGCCTTTCGCGTCTACGACACGAAGGTCGTGAACACGAACGGACTCGACCGTCTGACGGACGGGGACGCGCTTGAGCTTCGCATCTGTCCGGACGCGTCCGCACGCGGGAGCTATTTTCGATTCGCGGTTGCCCCTGCGTCCGACCGCGGCGTTCCGGCGATGACGCTTTCGCGGCGCCGCGGGAAGGAGAACGAGCCAATCGCCTCCGCGTACGAAGGCGAGAAGTCTGACGTCGCCTGGTGTGTGACGAAGACGTCCAAGAGCTGGTCGGTCGAGGCGTCGATTCCGTTTGCGCTGCTCGGCGTCGAGCCGAAGGTCGGAAAGGAACTCCCGTTCGTCGCCGTGTGCTGGGATCGCGACAATGCCGAGAAGGACGAGTGGGGCAAGGGCTGGAAGAAGAGGCTTGAAAGCTCCAAGCAGAAGAATCCGCCCGAGCTCTGGCCGTGCCTCGTGTTCGGTGACGAAAACGCCGTTGGCGTGAAGCGCGTCGCGAACGGACTTGGTCTCGCGCGCCACGACCCCTGCAACATGTTCCGTCCCGACGAAGACGTCGTGTTCACGTTCAAGTCGAAGTTCCCCGCGAACGCGTCCGGTTCGCTTTCGTGTTCGGTGAAGGACGCGTACGGGCGCGAGTTCCTGAAGAGCGTGAAGCCGTATGTTGTGGAGGGCGGGAAAGGCGTCCTCTCGCTCGGGCGGTTCCCGCGCGGCTACTGGGAGCTCGAAGTCGAGGCGCGCATGACGGACGCGGAGGGGCGTCCGTATGCGACGGCGGAAAAGGCGACATTCGGCGTGATGGAGCAGCCGAACTACGATTTTGACGCTTTCATGAAGGAAGGCCGCCGTTTCGGACTCAAATGGTGGGGCGGCGTGAGCGACAAGGAGGAGTGCAAGCGCCTCGTCTGCGCGCTCGGGCTCAACTGGTCGCGCGCGATCTTCAGGGAGGCGGTGATGATCACCACCAACACCGCGATCAACGCGATCGTCAAGGTCGAGCGCTTCCCGAAGGAGCTCTACGACGAGGAGAAGTACGGTCCAATGGCCGAGTGGGAGAAGAAGTTCGGACGGGGCGGCTGGTCGCTGAAGACGCTCCCGAAGGAGGCGGAGTACCGCGCGTACCTGCGCGAGCAGATCGCCTCAATCCCGGAGGGGCGGAATGTTTTCGAAATCTGGAACGAGCCATGGGACAAGCTCAATCCGCAGGACCTCTCGACGCTGAGCGGATGGATCGCCGAGGAGCTCCGCAAGGTCCGTCCTGGCGCGGTGCTCGGGCCGAACCTCAAGGGCGACATGAGCAAGTACGGCTACGACGCGAAGGTCATAGAGGCGGGCGGCATGAAGGGCATGGACATCGTCTGCCTGCATCCGTACTCGACCTGCGAGGACCGCCAGTGGCTCCGCGACTACAAGGCGTGGATCTCCGAGAGGTGCGGCCGGCCGATCGACGTCTACATCACCGAATACGGTGCGCATTCGTGTCCGCAGGGCCCCTCGCGCCGCACCGAGCGCGAGCAGGCCGCGATGACCGTCCGCCAGTCGCTCTGCCTCTACGCGGAGGACTGCAAGGCGCTCGTTCCGCACTGGATCGGGCAGAGCGAGCGGAACCCCGTCTACCACGAGGACTGGTTCGGCTACGTCCGCAAGAACCTCCAGCCCAAGCCCGTCCTCCTTGCGCTTGCGAACTGCGCGCGGCTGATCGACGCGTCGGAGTACCGCGGCGACCTCTGGTTCGGACCCGGCCTTGCGGCGATGCTCTTCGCGAAGGACGGACGCACCGTGCTCGCGTTGTACGGACAGGGCGAAGCGAAGGACTTCGACCTCAAGCTTCCCGCCGAGAAGCTGACGCTCGTCGATACGTACGGTGCCGAACGCGAGATTGCCGCGAAGGACGGCGTCTTCGCGGTGACGGTCGGCGGAGAGCCGGTGTTCCTCTGCGGCCTTCCCGGAGACATGTCCGGCGACAAGACGATCCGTCCCGACCGCTTCCCGAAGCCTGCGAAGCCGCCGCGGAACGTGCGCAAGGTCGCGAAGATGGCGAAGGAGCCGGCCTTCGACGGGAAGCTCGACGACTGGAAGGGCGCGTACGAGGTCGCGATCCAGAACGAGAAGGTCAACGGCGACGACGCGAGCGGCATCGGCTACCTCTCGTGGGACGAGAACTACCTCTACGCCGCGGTCGACATGCGCGACAACGAGATGCTGAACACCAAGCCGCGCGCGACGCTCTACCAGCACGACGGCATGGAGCTCTTCGTGTCGACCGAACCGCGCGAGGAGAACGCGGGATACGGACCGAACGACTACCAGTTCTTCATCGTCCCGACTTCGGGCGAGGGGCGTCCGATCTGCGGCTACGCGGCGGACCGCGCTGCGGGCGTGGTGACGGACGTCGCCGGCGCGAAACTCGCGGTCGGCAAGACCTCGGCGGGCTGGACGCTCGAGTGCGCGATTCCGTGGTCCGCTCTTGGCGGCTTCAAGCCGCAGGTCGGCGGACGCATCGCCGTCGAGCCGCATGTGAACGACGCCGATACGTCGCATGAGCGCTGGAAACTCGATCCGCTTGATGGAAACGTCCGTCCCGAGAACCCGACCGTCTGGTCGATCATGGAGTTCAAATAAGCGAAGGGGGAAGCCAATGAAGCATGTAATGATTGCGCTGTCGCTGTCCTTGTCGGTTCTCTCCGCCGCCGCGGGACCGAAGGCGACGGTCGTGCGCCAGAAGCCGTTCAACCTGTTCGAGCCTGGGCAGAAGATCGAGTTCCAGGTCAAGGGGAAGCCCGGCGAGATCGCGGTCGCGGACTACGACGGGAACAAGGTCGACTTTTCGTTCGTGGACGGCAAGCTCTCGTTCGGCGAGCTGAAGCCGGGCTACTACGAGATCCGGCACGCCGGCGGCATGAACAGCTTCGCCGTCGCGCCGTTCGTGCACTTGAGCGCGTCCGACTTCCTGAAGGAAGGGCGTCGCTTCGGACTCAAGGTCTTTGTCCTCGGGAAGCCCGGCGTCTGGTGGCGGCGTCCGCTGACGTGGGAGGTCGACGAATGCACGACGGCGTGCGAGCGGCTTGGCCTCCAGTGGACGCGCCACGGATTCGACGTTCCGCCGAATCCCGAAGAGCCCGGCGTCATTTCGACGCTCGACCTCGTCACGAAGCACGAGATGAACTGCGTGATGAAAGTCGAGGGCATTCCCGAAAACGCCTACGACGAGAAGCGCTACGGTCCGATGGAGGATTTCGCGAAGACGAAGAACAAGCGTGGCTGGCGGCGCTGCTCCGTTCCGCTCAAGGAGCCGTACCAGGCGTGGCTCCGGGAGCAGTTGAAGAAGCTTCCTCCTTCTCAGAAGGTTTTCGAGATCGGCAACGAGGTGTGGGACTACATGACGGCCGAGGAGTTCGCCGAATGGTGCCGCATGACGGTGCCTGTGATCAAGGAGGTTCGTCCCGGCGCTTTGGTCGGCGCGGATCCCGGTAGCCTCGCATGGGGCACGCACTTCGCGAAGGCGGGCGGATTCGAGGGAATGGACGTGATGTACATCCACCCCTACAGCTTCACCCCCGCGCCCGAGGTGCGCATCCGCGCATGGCTCAGAAACCGCCGCGAATACTTCGAGAAGCTCGTGGGTCGCAAATTTGACGTCTATGTGACGGAATACGGCTGGCCGACGGCGCCGAAGGACAAGCGCGGGCATTCCTGCGACGAGCGGCGGCAGGCGCAGCGCACGGCGCGCGAGTCGCTGATGCTCTACGCTGAGGACTGCAAGACGCTCATTCCGCACTGGATGGCCGACCGCGAGCAGGATCCGACCGAGCGCGAGCACTGGTTCGGCTGCTTCCGCCTCTGCGGCGAGCCGAAGCCCGTCGTCGTCGCGCATGCGGCGTGCGCGCGGATGATCGACGGCTCGGAGTTCGTCGGCGACCTCGCGATTCCCGGCGCGGAGACGGGCGTCGGAGCGATGCTGTTCAGGCGAAAGGGCGGATGGGTTGCGGCTGTCTGGACGCGCGACGAGCAGCCGGGCGCGGGACGCGAGGTCGTCGTTCCGGTCAAGGGCGCGAAGGCGTACGGCATCATGGGCGCCGAGGCGGCGATTCGCGAGACGAAGAACGGCGTCGCGTTCAAGGCGAGCGCGGACATGACGTACATCGTCGGCAAGGGCGACGTGCCGAAGTCGCTTGCCGCGCTCGTCGACAAGTCGGGCGAGCTGAGCGAGACGAGGTGGAACAACCGCATCGACGGCGACAAGCCGACGAGGTCCGTCGGGCGCGAACCCTCGCCTGTCGCAATGGGCTGGGGTCCGAAGAACCTGGGCGCCGAAGCGGCACCGCGCTTCTCGATGTGGCACGACGGCGCGCTGAAGATCCGACTCGAGGTTCCCGAGGCGGCGCTCGTGAACGGAGAGGGCCGTGCGTTCATCTACTTCTCCACGCGCCCCGAGCGCCAGCCCGATATCGGCGACTGGAAGCTCTACGACTACGAGCTCAAGGTCGGCGTGAAGGCGGGCGAGTTCACGGTCACGCTTGGCAACAGCACGCTCGGCGCGACGCTTCGTCCGGCGCAGGGCGGCGATCCGTCGGGCATCGCCTGGTCCGGCGAGCTGCGCGACGGCGCAGCGACGTTCGAGATTGCGATTCCCGAGAAGTTCCTGAACGGGTTCGGGACGAACAAGAAGGGGCTCATGGCCGGCCAGGTGTCCTGGGCGACGAACGGCCGCAGCTGGAAGCTCCAGTCTAAAAACGCGGAGAAATCCTACGAATGGCCGCTTTGGAAACTCAATTGACAAACAAGAAGGAAGGCACACCATGAAGACAATGATACGCATCAAATTCGCCTCGGCGATACTGACCGTCTTCACCAGTCTGTCGGTTCTTGCCGAAAAGGCGGCCTACGACGGATTCGAATCCGCCGATCTCGGTGCGCTTGACGAGCAGGTAGGGGGCACGGGATTTGCCGGGGCCTACTCGGCCGACGCGTCCGTGACAGTCATCGCTCGACAGCTCGTTTACGAAAATGGCACACTCAAGATCGACGGCGGCCAGCATGCGCTGCAGCTCAAGAAGAGCGCCGACGGTTCCCCCGTCCTGTTCTCGCGCAAGCTCTCCGACGTTCACGAAGGCGTCTTCTATATCAGTGCACTAGTCTTTGTGGACAAGAACACTAAGAGTTCCGGAAACCGCGACACGATCACTCTTGGCCTGACGGCAAATGAGGGGGCTCGTCCGCACGGCGGACTGGGGATTGAGGACACTAACTACAAGTGGGCGGGCTGGATCGGCACGCAGTCGCGGCTGGCCACGGTCGTTAGCGCCGATACCGTCCATCTGATAGTCGCGAAGGTGTACAAGACGAACACGAGCGGCCCGTACAACCGCGTGGATCTGATGGTCGACCCCGAAGCGGCAGGCGAGCCGGAGACCTGGACGATTTCCAACCAGGGACCGGGTGGGTCGACCGGAACAACCGAAACGGCGTTTAAGTATCTCACCTTCTACATGAATGATGAACGTGCTGAATCCGTTGACACCTTTCTCTTCGACGAAATCCGTGTCGGAACGACGTGGGCGGACGTGGTCGTGCCGTATGTCGAGCCTCCGCCGGAGCCTGTAGATTCCGACATCGTGGCGCACTGGACGGGTGAAGCCGCCGCCGTGTCCGCCGATTGGGCGCAGTCCGGCAACTGGGAAGATGCGACCTCTCCCGTCGGGAACGACGTGGCGTTCGACAACGCGGGCGCGTCGGCGTCCGATGCCGTCACGAGCGAGATTTCCGAAAGCACGACCGTCAGCTCCGTTTCATACGCCAACATCAGCATCGACGGGGGAGATGTGAAGCGTCACACGACGTCCATTGCCAGCGGCGCCACGCTTTCGGTTACTGGGACGAATGCACTCGGATCCGCATTCTCCGTCACGGCGCAGCCGCTGGCAGAGAACAGCATCTACAATACGCGCGCGGCGCTTGTGGGTGGTGGAGCGCTTTACGTGGATTCAGAGGACGGCGAGTTCCTCGTCGGGAGGGGATATGCGACGCCGACGAAGGGTCGCGCCCGCGGATTTCTCGACCTCTCTGGCCTTTCGTCCGTCACGGCGGACGTGTCGCGGCTTGTGCTTGGCGAGGGAATCTACACGCGTGGCGAGATGAAGCTTGCCGCGACGGGGCGCGGCGAGAACTTTGTCCGTGCGGAATATGTCGGTGTCGGTGATTCGGCTGGAGCGCTGGGCGGACCCGAGACGTCGGTCCTTGCGCTCGGCCCCACCAACGTCATCCACGCAGGACGAATCAACATCGCGGCCACCGAGGTCGCCGGAAATACGGTGCGCAACAACTGCGCGAGCGGCGAGATGAAGTTCGCCGCCGGACTCGAGAATCCGACGCTCGTCGTCCGCTCCAAGTCCGGGGCGGGCCGCGCGGACATGACGGTCGCGAGCCATGGAAACGGCAGCGACAACTGGTATGAAGTTTCGGGGCGCGCGGACTTCTCCGGCGGAACGGTCGACATGCGGCTCGGCAATCTCCTTGTCGGCGCGGGAACGGGCTACGCTGGCACGCAGACGGGAACGGTCGATGGATATTTCGTCATGTCCGCCGGCAAGGTGGACGTCAACGCGATGACGCTTGGACGATCCGCCTACTATGCGGGCGGACGCAACGCGTTCAATACGAGGCCGGCCTGGGGACGCTACACGATGGACGGCGGCGAGACGGTCGTCAACGATTCCGTCACGCTCGCGATCAGCGAGTTCACCAACTGGCAGGGCGGGCGTCAGACCGTCAAGGGAGACTTGACGCTCAACAACGACTCGCGGTTCACGTCTCTCGGTCCCGTCGTCCTTGCGAGCGACGGCGGATACGCCACGGGGGCGGTGGCGCGCGTGACGATCGGCGGGACGTCCGTGCTTTCTGCGTGCAGCGGAATCAAGAACGGGCTCAGGGCCGAGGGGAAGACTGACAACAACGTCCCCATCGTAATCGGAGAGTTCGAAGGCTCTGTTTTCGTGAACGGCGGCACGCTTGCCGTCACGAACGGTGCGCAGACGTCCGAGCTCTGCCTCGACTACGGCACGCTCTCCGCGGCGGGCGGATCGGTGATCGCCGACAAGCTCACGATGACGAACGCGGAGTCGGTCGTCTCCGTTGCCATCTCGGGACGCGATGCGCCGATCGTCGTGAAGGGCGCGGCGAACGTCGACGGTGCGCGTCTCGTGGTCTCGTTCGCGGACGGCTATGTTCCGGCGAAGAGCGGCTGCTATCGGTTGATCTCGGCGGGGACGCTTTCGGGGAGGTTTGCCGAAGTCTCGCTGCCGCCAGGCGCCGTCAAGGTCGTCTATTTCGGCGGTTCGGTTTCACTTAACTTCGGCGGACTGTCAATCGCCGTCCGGTAAGATTGGCGCTGGTAGGGGCGGCACTCCGTGGGGACAGCTTTGCAATGGTAGGGGCGGCACTCCGTGCCGCCCGCGGGCGCGTCGGAGACGCGCCCCTACCATTCATTCGCTTTCCACTCACGCCCCTACCATTCATTCACGTGCCACTCACGCCCCTCGCTGGTAGGGGCGGCACTCCGTGCCGCCCGCGGGCGCGTCGGAGACGCGCCCCTACCAGCTGAGCGCTTACCATTCGCGTATGTTCGATTTGTTTTTTGCAAACAGTCGACCGCTGCGAATTTATGGTATACTGTTGAAACCGGAAAGCGCAGAGCGACATTGGCTCGCAAAAGGAGAACTCGCCATGAACACGAAACTTGCCCTCGTCGCCGTAGTGGCGGCGACATGCTGTGCCCTCGCGGTGGAATTGAAAGCCGGTCCGGCCGGCGACATCAAGCGGCGCACACAGTCCCTCGAGTTCGCGGGCGCGGGCGGCAAGGTGTTCCGCTACCGTCTGGCCGAGAAGACCCCTGCGGACGGAAGCCGCGTTCCTCTTGTGCTCTTTCTGCACGGCGCCGGCGAACGCGGCACCAACAATGTCGCGCAACTTGTGCACGGGGTCGGCGAGCTCGTGACGTGGCTGGAGGCGCACGAGAAGGGGTTCAGGCTCATCGCCGGTCAGGTTCCGAACGGCAAACGATGGGTCGAGGTCGACTGGAGCGCGAAGAGCCACGTGATGCCCGCGGAGCCGTCCGAGACGATGGCGCTTCTCATGGAGTTCCTCGACAGGCAGCTGGCGGACCCGGCGATTGACCTGTCCCGCGTCTACGTCACCGGGATTTCGATGGGCGGCTACGGCACGTGGGACCTCCTGAGCCGCCGTCCCGAGGTCTTTGCCGCCGCGGTGCCGATCTGCGGAGGCGGCGATGTGGCGCAGGCGCAGAAGATGGCGAATGTCCCGATTTGGACGTTCCACGGCAGCGCAGACAACGCCGTACCCGTGTGCCGTTCGCGCAACATGGCGGCCGCGCTCTGGTCCGCCGGTTCGGATGCGCACTACCGCGAATATCCCGACGCGGGCCACAATGTCTGGAGCAGGACCTACGGCGACGCCGAAGTGCTCAAGTGGTTCTTCAAGCAGCAGAAGAAGGACCGCTGAAACTCGATTGACGACGGTCAGCTCGCCTCCGCGACGGTAGGGGCGGCACTCCGTGGAATGGTAGGGGCGGCACTCCGTGCCGCCCGCGGGCGCGTCGGAGACGCGCCCCTACCAGCTGAGCGCGATGTGTCCGCCACTGTGACGGCCATGCGCTGATCCAGCGCGGCGAGGAGCAGGGCGGCAAGTATTCCGCCGCCTTTCGGAATTGTGGCAGAGGTGACGGCGGCGACTGGGTTGCGTGAAATAGTTGTTTTAATATTCGCAATTTAGTCTTTCTCGGATGGACGCCGTTTCTGTCCAAATGGTAGAATATGGCCATGAAAATGAAACACGTTCTCTTTGGATTCTCCTTTTTGTTCGTGGTTGCCGCGTTTGCCGACGCGGCGTTTACGGTCGACAACATCTTCGGCGACCACATGGTCGTCCAGCGCGAGAAGCCCGTGCGCGTGTCGGGAAGCGCGGAACCGGCCTTGCGCGTGAAGGCGACGTTCCGCGGCGAGACGCGCGAGGCGGTCGCGGGGGAGGACGGACGCTGGGAGCTGGAGTTCTCTGCTGGGAAGGCGGGCGGTCCGTTCGAGATGTCGTTCGCGCCCGGATGGGAGAAGGCGGGCGGGCCGTTCGTCTTCCGCGACATTCTCGTCGGCGAAGTCTGGGTCTGCTCGGGTCAGAGCAACATGGCCTATCCGGTCTGGGCGGGGGAGAATCCGTTCTTCCGCCTGCCGGGAGGCGACAGGCTCGCAGATGCCGCGGACGACGGTCGGCTGCGTCTTTTCAACGGACGCCGCTCGCTCGCGATCGACGGTCTCAAGACGGACATGACGGGGCGTCCCTCGTGGCTGGCGGCGACGAGCCGCGAGGCGGTCGGACCGTTCAGCGCGATCGGCTACTTCTTCGGTTCGAAGCTCAGGAAGGCGCTTGAGGACGACGTTCCCGTCGGGATGGTGAACGTGAGCTGGGGCGGCACGATGATCGAGCCGTGGATTCCCGAGAGCGAATTTGCGCGGTGCGGACGGGAGGACGTCATCGAGCAGCTTGCCGGCGGACGCTTCAAGCCGGGGAGGAATCCCGATGCCGCCGTCGCCGAATGGCATGCCGTCGGACGGAAGCGCTTTGCCGCGTGGCTTGAGAAGTTCGAGACGTCCGATCCCGAGGCGACCGCGCGCGCCCGTGCGTCGTGGGGCCGCGTCGATCTCGACACGTCGGACTGGACGCGTGCGCCGCATGCGATGCTCGACGGGCTTTCCACGCCCGGCGTCGCGTGGTATCGCTTCGCGTTCGACGTGCCGGCCGACTGGGCGGACGACGAACTCGTCTTCCATCTCGACTTCGTCAACGACGCCGACGAGACGTTCCTCGACGGGGCGAAGATCGGCGAGACGGGTCCGCTCACGGGCGTGAAGGAGTACTGGTGCGCGCCGCGCGACTACCGCTTCCGCGCGAAGCCGGGCCGCCATGTCGCGGCCGTGCGCGCCGCGGACCACTACGGCACGGGTTCTGTCGGCGACGGCGTATGGGTGGAGAACCCGCGCACGCACGCGAAGATCGACCTCTCGAAGGGCGACTGGACCGAGAAGGTCGAGTTCAAGGCCGATCTCGCGAAAATCGGCGTGCGGCCGAATCCGCTCGGCACGTGGGTCAATCCGCGAACGAGCCGCGACACGCCGACCGCCCTCTACAACGCGATGGTGCATCCCGTCTCGCAGATGAACGTCGCGGGCGTGATCTGGTACCAGGGCTGCTCCAACTCGGGGAATCCCGGCGGATATGCCGCGCTCGAGAAGATGCTCTTCGATTCCTGGCGCGCGGCGTTTCGCGATCCGATGCTGCCGTTCGTCGCGACGCAGCTTTCGTCGCTCTACAGGCATACGCCGTCCGCGCGGCTCTCGGACGATTTCTGGAAGGGCGCCTCGCCCGACCAGCTCGGCTTCGCGCCTCTTCGCGCGGCGCAGGAGAAGATGGCGAACTATCCGAACACGTCGCTTGTCTGCACGATCGACCTGGGCGATTCTTTCGACATCCATCCGTCGCGCAAGGAGGAGGTCGCGACTCGGCTTCTCGGCGAGGCGCTGCGGCTGAAGTACGGTAGGAAGGAGTTCCGCCCCGGTCCGCGCTTCAAGTCGATGACGCGCCGCGGCGACACGATGGTCGTCTCGTTCCGCGACGTCGGCAAGGGCCTCGCGGCGCGCAACGGCGCGGTCCATCCGCGGATGTTCGCCGTCGCGGGAGAGGACGGGAAGTTCGCCTGGGCCGGGGCGAAGCTTGCCGCGGACGGAACGGTTTCCGTGCGAGCCGAAGGCGTTGCGAAGCCGGTCTTCCTGCGCTACGCCTACTGGGCGTGCCCGATCTTCGGCGGACTCTGCCGCACGGACGACGGGCTGCCGGTGTTTCCGTTCGAGGCGTCGCTTCACGCCGAGGAGACGGTCGCCGCGCCCGCGGGCACGGCGGAGCTGCAGGCGGCGATCGACCGCGTTTCCGCCGCGGGCGGCGGCACGGTGCATGTCGCGCCGGGGGAGTATCCGATCGCCAGCCTCGCGTTCAAGAGCGGCGTGACGCTCGACCTCGCCGAAGGCGCGCGGCTCTACGGCGAGACGAACGCGCTCCTGCGCCTGGCGCGCGGAAGCCAGGACGAGGAGAACGTCTCCGCGGCGCTTCTCGTGGGCGAAGACGTCCGGAACATCGCGCTGACCGGAAAGGGGCGCGTCGACGGACTCGGCCAGGCGGCGACGCCCTATGCGAACAACCGTCCCGGCCGCTGGAAGCTGATTGCCCTCAAGAACGTCGAGGGCGTTCTCATGGAGGGCGTGACGCTGGAGAATTCCGCGTCGTGGACGTGCTATTTCCACCGCTGCGCGGATATCGTCGTTCGGGGCGTGAAGCTGGACGGACACGCGAACTACAACAACGACGGATTCGACATCGAGGCTAAAAACGTGCTTATCGAAGACTGCGACATCGACTGCGAGGACGATGCGATCTGCGGGAAGATCCACGATCCGTCGTTCGTCTCGGAGAACGTCGAGATTCGCAACTGCCGCCTCGCCTCGAACTGCAACTTCGTGAAGACCGGCACGGCGTCGAAGGGCGTCTTCCGCAACTGGTACGTCCACGACATCGTGATGGAGCGCTGCCGCGCGGCGCCGTTCGAGGACCTCCAGTGGACGAAGCGCAAGATCCCCGGCGTCGACGAGCCGGTCTCGGGCCTCGCGGGCCTCGCGCTCGAGGCGGTTGACGGCGGGGCGGTCGAGAACGTGCTCGTCGACCGCGTGGAGATGAAGAGCGGCGTGCAGACCCCGTTCTTCCTCCGCGTCGGGGCGAGGAAGGGAGACGACAGCCGTCCGTTCCACCTGCGCAACGTGACGATCCAGAACGTCAAGGCGTCGTCCTGCAGCTGGATCGCCTCGTCCGTCACGGGCGTTCCGGGGCGGCGCCTCGGCGGGAACGTCCTCCTGCGCAACATCGAGCTGACGACGAAAGGCGGCATCGACGGCGAAAGCTGGAAGAAGCCCGTTCCCGAGGCGGAGAAGTCGTATCCGGAGAACCGCTGCTTTGGAACTCCGCTCCCCGCGCACGGGTTCTACCTGCGCCACGCGGACGGCGTCCGGTTCGAGAACGTCAAGGTCGGTGTCGACGGACCGGACCCGCGTCCCGCCTTCGCCGTGGACGACTGCACGGGCGTCTCCGCCGGCGCGGCCTTGTGACGCGAGGGGTCCCGGATCCCCGGGCGATTTGGTATAATGTCTGCGTCATCCAGAGGAGAACGCGGACATGAAGAGCCTCCCGACAGCCCTGCTCGCCGCCGCGCCGCTGCTGCTTTCGGCGGACGGGGACCCCGCGACGCGCACGGCGGAGTACTTCCGGACCTACTCGCCGTCTCCGCTCTTCGCGGAGAACTCCTTCGTCGGGGAGGCGGTCTCGCAGGCGCCCCTTCCGCCTGCCGAGGCGTGGCGCGCGCGCGTCCCCCGCGCCGTCTGGGACGGGCACCCCGCCGAGGTCGCCGCGTTCGCGGACGCGTGGCGGATGGTCGGCGAGAAGCTGCGCCGCCCGGAGGGGGGGACGAACTTCAAGCGGAATTTCGTCTACACGCCGTTTGGACGAAGCGTGTTCGTCTGGGGGTCGTGCTTCATCACGATGTTCGGCCAGTACGCGTCGAACGTCTTCCCGTTCGTCGAGCAGCTCGACAACTTCTACGCGGCGCAGGACCCGGACGGCTTCATCCCCCGCCAGCTCGGCATCTACGACGGCCGGAGCCAGTTCGAGCGCAGCGACCTGTCGGCGGTCGGCGGCAACATCTTCGCCTGGGCCGAGCTCGAGTGGTTCCGCTACTCCGGCGACAAGTCTCGGCTTGGGCGCGTCTATCCGGTCCTGCTCGCCTACCACCGCTGGCTCCGCGAGAACCGCACGTGGAAGGACGGGACGTACATGAGCTCCGGATGGGGGTGCGGCATGGACAACGTCCCGCGGTTCGACGCGTCGCGCCATTCCGTCGCGTACCACCACGGCTTCGTCTCGTGGGTGGACGTGACCCTGCAGCAGGTCTTCGACGCGAAGTGCCTGAACGAAATGGCGGACGCGGCGGATCTGCCGCGCGACGGCGGTCTTGCGGACGAGATCGCGTCCCTCACGGCGCTCGCGAACGGGCGGATGTGGGACGAGGGGACGGGGCTCTACCACGACCTCGACAGGCGCGGCGAGCGCGTGAAGGTCCGGCACGTCGGCGGATTCTGGGCGCTCCTCGCGGGCGTCGCGCCACCCGACCGCGCGCGCCGCCTCGCCGCGGCGCTTGAGGACGCCGCGACGTTCGCCGCCCCCTGCGGCACGCGCTCGCTCGCGAAGGGGGAGTCCGGCTACGACCCCGACGGCGGCAACTACTGGCGCGGAGGCGTCTGGTGCATCACGGACTGGATGGCCGTGAGGGGCCTCGACGCCTGCGGGCTCCGGGACGCGGCGCACCGCCTTGCGCGGCGGCACGTCTCGGCGGTCGCGAAGGTCCACGCGGACACCGGGACGATCTGGGAGAGCTACGACCCCGAGCGCCTCGCGCCCGGGAAGCTGTACGGGAAGAGCGTCCGCCGCGACTTCGTCGGCTTTTCGGGGGTCGCGCCGATCGCGATGCTCGTGCGCGACGTGTTCGGCATCGACGTCGCGCAGGGGCGGATCGCCTGGGAGGTCCGCCTCCTCGAGCGCCACGGGATCGAGAACCTGACGCTCCCCGACGGCAATGTCGTCTCGCTCCTCTGCGAGGCCCGCTCGTCCGCGGACGAGAAGCCGGTCGTCCGCGTCGTCTCGACGCGCCCGGTGGAGGTGTCGGTGTCGGCGGGCGCCTCGGCGGTCCGATGACGCCGGGGGGCCCGGGGACTTCCGGGCGCGGGGCGGCTATTGACAAGCGGCGCGCAAAACTGATATAATGCGCGCCGTTTGGTTCAACACCCGGGGTGGGATGGCCGAGCGGTTAGGTAGCGGACTGCAAATCCGCTTACAGCGGTTCAACTCCGCTTCCCACCTCCAATTTCTCTTGCAATGGCGACGAAGAAGAGCGCGGACGTTGTGGCGGCGGCCTTGACCGCCGTCGCCTGGTTTTGGACGGCGTACGAGTGCGACACGATCGGGATCGACGTGTTCGACGCGATTCTCCTGAAGGAGCGCACGGGCGGCCTCTTCGTCTGGGTCCTCGCGGCGGTCCTCACGGTCCTCACGTTCCTCTGGATGCGCCCCCACCTGATTACGCGCGGCGTCATGGCCGTCTTCATGCTGGCGCCGGCGAGCGTCTTCCGGGTCACGCGGCTGATGGTGCCCGAGAGCGGCTTTGCGCCGGTCCAGCTGCTCGTCGGCTTCATGTACGTCCTCGCCGCGGTCGGCATGTACGGGATGTTCTACCCCTGGAAGGTCGAGAAGGTGTTCGGCATCGGCGACGGGAAGGAGCGCAAGCCGGGCCGGGAGGGGCCGAAAGAGGGCGAGGCCGGCGCGTGAGCCCCCTCTGGTCCATCCTTCCGCCGCTGGCCGGCGGCCTCGGGATCTTCCTCCTCGGGATGAAGCATCTTTCCGAAGGCCTCCAGGCGACGGCCGGAGGGGGGCTTCGGAGCTTCATGGCGAAGGCGACGAGCCACCGGCTCGTCGGCATCGGCTCGGGCATCGTCTCGACGATGATCGTCCAGTCGTCGTCCATCATCACCGTGATGCTCGTCGGCTTCGTCTCGACGGCGCTGATGACCCTGCCGCAGGCGTTCGCGGTCCTGATCGGCGCGAACATCGGGACGACGGCGACGATCTGGATCATCGCCTACGCGCCCGACCCGCAGCTCCTGGGCTTCGTCGGGCTGGGGCTCGGCGGCGTCCTCTACTTCTTCCTGCGCGGCGAGCGCGTCCACAACGTCGGCCTTACGGCCATCGGCCTCGGGCTCGTCTTCCTCGGGCTCTATTTCATGTCGAAGGGCGTCTCGCCGATCCGCGAGGACCCCGAGGTCGCCGCGGCGTTCACCCGCCTTTCCGCGAACTCGATGCCCGGCGTCTTTGCGGTCGCCGCGGTCGCGACGGTCTTCACGGCGGTCGTCCAGTCCTCCGCCGCGACGATAGCGATCGCCATGGCGCTCGCCGCCCAGGGGCTCGTCTCCTACGAAGTCGCGATAGCCGTCCTCTTCGGGGCGAACATCGGCACGACGGCGACGGGCTGGATCGCGGCGATCGGCGGCACGGCCGATGCGCGCCGCACTGCCCTCGCGCACACGCTCTCGAACCTCCTCGGCTCGTTCGCCCTCATCTGGTTCTTCCCGCTCTTCGTAAAGCTGGGCCAGGCGCTCTTCCCGAGCTGGAACGCCGCCGAGGCGACGGTCGTCTCCGGGCGGGAGGTCCTCACCTACACGCACATGATGGCGCCGATCGCCGTGACGGACACCGTCTTCGCGGTTTGCCGCGGGCTGGTCTTCTTCCCGCTCGTCAGGCCGTTCTGCCGCCTCGTCGAGCGGCTCGTCCCGCAGCCGGAGGACGAGAAGCCGCACCTTTCGGCGCTGCGCATCGGCGCGAAGATCTCGCCTGTCATCGCGTGCGACCAGGCGCTGCTCGAGGTGGACTTCATGAAGCAGTCGAACCTCGAGCTCCTCGACTGCGCGCGCAAGGTGCTGTCGGGCGAGACGGCCGAGGACGACGGTCCGGAGAGGCACATCGTCCACCGCGAGGACATCCTCGACAACGTCCAGCGCGAGATCACCGAGTTCCTCGGCAGCATGATGTCGAAGCGGCTCCCGCGCGAGGTCGCCGAGCGCGCGCAGAGGCTCCTCCGCCTGACGGACGAGCTGGAGTCGGTCTCCGACGAGTGCGCGCAGGTGCTCAAGGTCGTGAAGCGCCTCCGCCGCCAGGGGCAGAGGATCTCCGCCGAGTCGACCGCGCTCCTCCTCGACGTCCACGACCGCGTCGCGTCGTTCGCGGCCGACGTGACGCCGCTCATCCGCTCGCCGCGCGTCGCCTTCGACCTCGAGGCGCTTCAGAGGCGCTCGTCGGAGCTCCACGCCTTCGTGCGCGAGTGCCGGCGAGTCCAGCTCGGGCGCGTCGGGCCCGAGGACCCCGGCTCGTCGATCCGCGTCCTGGGCGAGCTCGACGTGATCAACGCCTACGAGCGCATCCGCGCCTACTACCTCAACTGCGCCGAGACGCTCGCCGGCGGCAAGCGCGCCGCGCGCTGAGGGGCGGTCCGCCCGTTGCGCGCCTTCGCTGACCTCCGGCGTTTTTTTTGGTATAATCTCCACCGAACGAACCACCCGAAGAAGAGAGGAGCGCCCATGAAGAAGATTGTTGTTCTCGCCCTTGCGGTCGCGGCCGCCGCGACGCTGACGGCCCGTCCGGGCCCCGGTGGCTTCGGCCGCGCTCCTGCGCCGATCCGCCCCCACGCTCCGGTGCACCACCATCACCACGGCAGCGGCGGCGCGATCGCCGCGGGCATCGTCGGCGGCGCGATTCTCGGCGGCATCGTCGCGAGCGCCGTCGCGCCCGCGCCGGCGGTCGTGGCGCCCGCGCCGGTCGTCGTGCGGCAGCCGGTCGTCGTGCAGCAGCCGGTCGTCGTGCAGCAGCCCGTCGTCGTGCAGCAGCCGGTCGTCGTGCAGCAGCCGGTCTACCAGACGCAGAACGTCTGGGTCGAGGGGCGCTACGTCGACACGGTCCAGCCGAACGGAACGGTTCTCAGGACCTGGCAGCCCGGGCACTACGAGCAGCGCACCGTCCAGGTCCAGTGAAGCGCCACCTCATCGGCATCGGCGGCGTCGGCATGAGCGCGCTCGCGACGGCGCTCGTCCGCCTCGGCGACGAGGTGACGGGCGCCGACCGCGCGCTCGGGACGCCCAACATCCGCTTTCTCGAGTCCATCGGCGTCCGCTGCTTCCCCGACGACGGCAGCGGGCTTGACGTTTCGACGGACGAGGTGGTCGTCTCGACGGCGATCGAGGACGCGAACCCCGGGCTTGAGAAGGCGAAGGCGCTCGGCATCCCGGTGGTCCACCGCGCGAAGGCGCTCGCCCGCGCGCTTTCGGACCGCAAGCTCGTCGCGGTTGTCGGCACGTGCGGCAAGTCGACGGTCGCCGCGATGCTCGGACACGTCCTTGCGGAATGCGGGCTCGACCCGATGTGCGTGAACGGCGCGAACGTCCCCGGGTGGGAGGGCGCCGTCCGCTTCGGGAGGGGCGAATACGCCGTTGCGGAGGTCGACGAGAGCGACAGGTCGCTCGTCGCGTTCAGCCCGTACGCGGCGATCGTGACGAACGCCTCGGCGGACCACTACTCGAAGGAGGAGATGGACGAGGTCTTCGACGCGTTCGTGAAGGACTTGCCGGGGCCGCTCGTGGACGGACGCTCGAAAGGCGGACTGCTTGATTGCCTGAGATTGTTCGATTGCCTGGAATTGGACGTTCCCCTGCCCGGGAAGCACAACCTGCAGAATGCGCAGCTGGCCGCGGCGATGGCCGTCAGGCTCGGCTGCGATCCCGCTGCCGTCAAGACGGCCATCGCCACTTTCAAGGGCGTCGAGCGGCGTCTCCAGCGCATCCAATCAGGCAGTTCTCCCGATTCCCCCGCCGTCTACGACGACTACGCGCACAACCCCGAGAAGCTGCGCGCGATGTGGCTGACGCTCGCCGAGCGGCATCCGGGCGGAATCTGCGTCGTGTGGCGTCCGCACGGCTACGCCCCCTTGCGCAAGATGATGGACGCGCTTGCGGACGTGTTCCGCGAGGTCGTCCGTCCGCAGGACAAGCTGCTCCTGCTCCCCGTCTACGACGCGGGCGGCACGGCCGACCGGTCGACGAACTCCGACGCGCTTGCGGCGAAGATCGACCCCGCGCGCGTCGAGCTCGTCGGCGATCTCGATTCGGCGTTCGGCTGGATCGCGGCGCACCGCGGCGGATTTGCCGCGTTCGCGACGGCCGGCGCGCGCGACCCGGGGCTTCCGCCCCTTGCGCGCCGCATCGCGTCCGAACTTGTGGTATAATACCCCGACCTTATGAAAGAACCGGACCAGAAGAGGATCGCGAAGCTCGTCAAGGAGCTTCTCGCCGAACTTGGCGAGGATCCGTCGCGCGAGGGGCTGAAGAAGACGCCCGAGCGCGTCGCGAAGTCCCTTTCGTTCCTGACGCGCGGCTACCGCCAGCGCCGGAAGGCCGTCGTGAACGGCGCGCTGTTCACGTCGGGCACGAACCACATGGTGATCCTGAAGGACATCGAGCTCTACTCCCTCTGCGAACACCACATGCTGCCGTTCTACGGCAGGTGCGCGATCGGCTACATTTCGCGCGGGAAGGTCCTCGGCGTCTCGAAGCTCGCCCGCATCGTCGACATGTTCGCCCGCCGCCTCCAGATACAGGAGCGGCTGACGGAGGAGATTGCCGGCGCGGTCATGGCCGAGACGGACGCCGAGGGGGTCGGCGTCGTCATCGAGGCGCGCCACCTGTGCATGATGATGCGCGGCGTCGAGAAGCAGAACTCCGAGATGACGACTTCCGCCGTCCTCGGGAGTTTCCGCGCCGACGAGAAGGTCCGTCAGGAGTTCCTGTCGCTGATCAAGTGAAGAAACAGCTCCTGTCCGTCGGAAAGCGCAAGGCAATCGCCGCTTCGAAAATCGCCGTTTTCGCCGTTTGTCGCCCGTTTCTCTGACTTATCTGATTTTTTTGAAAAAAGTTGCGGTCCCCCCTTGCGCGGCGGCCGTCCGTTTGGTATACTATCCACCCGTTCGCCCCCGAGGCGACGCCGATCTTTGACAGCTGGTGCTTGAGAAAACAGTAGAACGCTTGTGCGAGCAGTTCAAATTCTTTTTCTGAGAGTTTGATTCTGGCTCAGAACGAACGCTGGTAGCGTGGATTAGGCATGCAAGTCGAACGGGATCCGGGAGGTAGCAATACTTTCCGGTGAGAGTGGCGGATTGGGGAGGAACACGTGAGCAACCTGTCCTTGGGTCGGGGAAAACCGCTGGAAACGGCGGCTAATACCGGATGCGGCGCCGGACGACATCTTCCGAGCGCTAAAGGGGGCCGC
>Ga0310690_10001013_pt1 | contig 53093 bp, 35 predicted proteins | sample AusTroGonzalo_MG_2_FD_207661 | JGI IMG/M metagenome (GOLD analysis project Ga0310690, IMG submission 207661) | Bovine rumen microbial communities from tropical cattle in Woodstock, Queensland, Australia - Gonzalo_04 (v2) (version 2) | ecosystem: Host-associated > Mammals > Digestive system >... | reverse complement strand
TCCTCGGCATACTGATTCATCATATTCTGATAAGCCTCATAGGTGGGATAGGCATCCCAGTCATAAGCCTCGCGGTGTGTGCCGTCCCACATGGCATACTCCTCTTCCATCGATGGCGGAGTGAGCAACGTCGGGCGATAGCCCTTGGCCAAGAGTTGTTGGTATTGCTCGGCGTTGGCGTAACCAACCAGGTTTTGGCCTTCCATCTTGTCGATAGAGCAGAGGCGGGTGAGCATGGCGGCTTCTTCGGGCTGCTGGATTTGAAGGGAGAAGAAGTATTCCCCACGGGCGGCCATCAGCGCTTCGAGGTCAGTTTGGGCCTTCGTCACCCCTCCCGCCATCATCAGGAGCGCAAGCAGGGCGTAAAATCTCGTTGTTTTCATCATATTACGATATGTCATTTGTCAATTGTACAAACAACCACTATTTCTATTGTTGGATTTACAACTTCTTCTCATCTCCTGATTTCTTTCCGACAAAGGTACCTATTATAAAACCCACCAGCCCTATTACTCCGGTGAGCAATACGCTGATGGCAACGTCTTTCCCCATGGTCAGGGCAACAACGACAGTCACAACCGCCACACAGATGGCAAACAAGATAAAGTAGTGTTTTGCTTTTAATTTCTTCATAATTCAATTGTTAACCATTCGATTGTTTCGGTTTGTAGGGCTGTCACACCGTGGCAGCCCTACAAAACCACGATTACCGCACCACGAATTTCCGTGTTTCGCCCGCAAAGATAATGAAATACATTCCATCGGGCAAATTGGAGACATCAATTTGTTGGGTTTCAGCGGTGATGTTGCCTGAAAGGACGGTTTGTCCCATCAGGTTGGTGATGCAGTATGTTTCCGATGGTAGAGACGTTGCGCGCAACGTCTGTACAAACAATACGCCGTCGGTCGGATTAGGATAAACCACCAAGGTCTCTTCGGTCCCTGAGTCCGTCGAAGGGGTCGAAGGATCCTCTTCAATGCCATGCAGGTCGCTAATGATGGCATCGCAGTCCTCATCGCCATATTTGAACACCAGCTCGTCATCAACCCAATAGCAGCGCATACCTTCGACACGCACACCGTCGCCATTGTTCATCAGCCTCTCGGGGAAGAAGCTGGTAAGGTGGCCGATGCCACACACGATGTTGCCGCTGAAGAGATTCTCAGGGTCGCTTACGCGAAGCATCCGCCAAACCCTGCCTTCGTATTCGATTTCTTCAACTGCGTCCACGTGCATGGTAAGGATTTCAGTGCCGACAAAAATGTTCCAACTGTCACCCACTTCAGCTTCATAGTCATACAATACGGTGAACATTCCCAAGGTACTGTTCCACCAATACACCTTGCCATTGAGTTCAAACACATACTCATGCGTCACCTCGTCACGCAACCCCTTGTCGTAAAGTGTGTTGATTCTCACAAGGATATGCGTCGGCTCGTCCTGGATGATGGTGTCACCGGCTTGATACATATATTGGTAGGTGATGGTGCCGTTCTCGTTCTGGATTTCATAGTACCATTCGGGAAAAATCGGCGGTGTTATATTAGTATAATCGCAATCATATCCCCCTTCGTGATAAAGCATCTCACCATCATCAACATAACAACGAAGATATTCTATCTCACTATAATCATACACTTCCAGTCCGTTGCAAATATAATAGTTGGGGAATAGGCCTCTCTCATAGCCAATACCTTCTATGATTCTCCCCCTATGATAAATATAATAAACCGGAAAATCATCGTTAAACGTGACCCACTGCGTACGATAAGTGTGCCCGTTCCAAGTCACGCTGCCAACGCTGTCGACAATCGCCAAATGCGAACACTCACCCACCTCGTAGTACCACGATTCGCCTGCTTCGGCATCAAAGTCATACAAGGTCGAGAAGGCGTTTGTGGTCGGATTGAACCAATACACCTTGTTGTCTTCCTCGTACACATATTCTTCCCCATCATGCCCAGTATCAACAAAACGCTGTATGATGATGCTGCACTGATGGCCTTGGATGACCGTGTCGCCATCCACGTAAAACCTCTCATATTCAGGATGAGTGCCCCATGGGTCGAACACATCGAAATACCACTCCGCGCCCTGGGGAGCGAATGTCGCAGGTGCTCCGTCGCTGTTCATCACGCAATCGTCAAACGCCTCGTTGTCCCAAATCAGGTTGCCATTCTCGTGGTAGCACAACAAATGGACAAATGCGCCAACCCAGCCTTCATAACCGCTATTCAGGAAGCCGTAAGTGCTACCCACACCTTCAATCCAGTATTCATCAATTTCATCTGGTGGATAACCATTAGAGTATTCCCCAAGCCCTAATTGCCGCCTCATGACCCCATCCACTTCCACTTGGGATACTTCCATCACCATCAGTTGTTGACCCATCCAATTCACTGCAACTGTGTCACCTACAGTAAGATTAAAGTTATAAAGTAGAACTTCTGCCTCGTAGTCTTCACCTGTTTTCTTACGATAATACACCCTTCTGCCCTCTTCGCGAACAGCACCTGCTATTTTCTTGGAATCATACACACTTTCCGTCCAAACAAGTCTATAGTCCACTCCATCCAAATTGATATTATCTCTAATACTTTGGATTTCAGTAAAGTAATCATTCGGATAGTTATCGTTGGCAAGTATGTAAACCACATTCCATTTTTGGCGGTTGTTAGCTTCCTCAATCAAAGGGTAATAATCATAACTTGGGATATGGTCGGCATCACGTATGCTTTTCCAATACTCCCCGCCACCGTCGAAATACAGATGATTGTCAGCACCTTTGAAAAGACGGGCATTTTCACCACCTGGAGCGATATCAACAAGGGGAACCTCCTCGCCAATTTCAGTAAAATGCTCGCCATGGTCATAAGAAAAAGAATAAGAAAGAATAGCCGAATGACTTGTAAAGTGTGGCGTATACACGATGCCTCCATCGCTAATGGTTAAACTCGTCCCATCAAACAGATAGAAGCCTGGAACATGCTGGAAGCCAACACTGCTCCCATCGACATTATAACCACAAGCCACCACATTGCCCTCAAGGTCGAAGGCCATATCCTTAATACTAATGCCTTCAAAGGCAACGAGTTCCCAGTTTTGCATGTCGGACAAGATTGAATGATAGATGCCGACAATAGACATAAGGTAGTAGTTCACACTGACATACACATCGCCGTTTTCATTGACCAAAAGGTCGCTGACAGATTCGGAGTTTTCGAGAAAACCGAGAATTGCATAGCCCCAGCTCTCACCACCATCAATGGTCCAAAAGACTTCACCGTTCGACGTCCATCCAATAACGGTTTCATTGCTTGTGGCATACAAATCCTTGACATTGGTCAATGCGCACGACGATACCTGTGGCATCTGCTGCCATGTGTCGCCGTTGTCATCGGAATACACCACAGCATTCAAATCGTCATTGAATACAAAAACCCTACCTTCAGGACTGGCGCAGAAACAGTAAATGTTGAAATAATAGTCAAAACCAGTTTGGTAGCCTGCCACAATCTGCCAGGTCGCGCCCTCATCTTGCGAGCGGGCGAGACCGCTATAGCCATGATGGGCGAAGAGGCTCCCATCTGGACCTGCACCTAAAAAGATGCCTTGTGTGTTGATAGGCTTCCAGATGTTGTTTTGCGCCCCAAGAATGCCAAGGCATCCGAGGCAAATCATTAATGTTAATACTAATTTTTTCATGGTCGTATGTTTTTGATTTTTATTTATTCACCACAAATTTCCGCGTTTCACCCGCAGAAGTAATGAAATACATCCCCTCCGACAAACCTGAAACATCAATCTGCTGTGTTTCAGCGGTGATGCTGCCTGATAGAACAGTCTGACCCATCAGGTTGGTAATGCGGTAGGTTTGGGCCGGTAGAGACGCAAAATTTTGCGTCTCTACAACGAGGATGCCATTGGTTGGATTAGGATAAACCGTCAAGGCCCCTGAGCCTGTCGAAGGGCCGTCCTCTTCCAAACCGTGTACCTCCGAATAAATCGCGTCGCAATCCTCGTCGCCAATCTTGAAGACCAGCTCGTCCTCAATCCAATAGCAGCGCAATCCTTCCACACGGACGCCGTCGCCATTGTCCATCAGACGCTCGGGGAAGAAACTGGTGAGATGCCCGATGCCGCTCACAATGTCACCACTGAAAAGGTTTTCTGCGTCGCTGACGTGCAGCAACCGGCAGGCTCGGCCTTCGTATTCTATGTTTTCCGTCCAGTCCACATGCATCACGAGGCTTTCATTGCCTACTTTGATTTCCCATTCGTCACCCTCAACGGCTCCAAAATCGTATAGTACGGTGAACTCCTCCAAGGTCTTGTTCCACCAGTAAATCTTGCCGTCGCGTTCATATACATACTCGTGCGTCATTTCCTCATGCAAATCTTTGTCGTAAAGAGTGTTGATTCTCACAAGAATATGCGTCGGCTCATCTTGGACAATGGTGTCACCAGCCTGATAGAGATATTGGTAGGTGATACTTCCGTTCTCATTCTCGATTTCGTAGTACCATTCGGGACTTAAAGGGAAACCCAAAAGACCCTGCTCAATGGTGACGATCGACCTGAAATCGCCTATCGAAGTGTGATAGATGAGATAAGTGTCTGCGCCCCAATCCCTTGATCTTCCTCCGTGGAAACTAACCGTACAGTGCATATAGTCGTTATAGTTCTGCAAAGTGTAAGGAAGTGGATATTGTGGTGTGATTTCCAAATAGTTTGCGTTCTCCTCCTCGATGCTATAGATAGTTATCGGACGCGAAGTTTCTGCGTTGATTAGCGTGAAAGTATGTGAAGGCTCGTTGAGATAAAGTTCGGCCATGTAGGGAACGACAACCAGCCCAAAGTTGACCAGATTCTCATTAACCATCAGCGTCACAGTGCGGTCGCCTTCTGTAGTGGCGATGTTGACGTATGAAATGATATGGTCGCGTTGTTTTGCGGGAGGGATAATCATCGGTTCCAATCTGACGATGACCTGTGTGCTTTGGTTGGGCTGCAATTCAATCGGCAGAACATCCTCGATAGGTAGATACTCGGTGCCGTCATGGTAAAGGATTTGGATGAACTCTTCATCATCGTTGGTAATGTTTGTGATGGTGACGGCATTTGAGGTTTCATTGTGCATGACAAATACTTGGTCATCAGGGAAATAGCGTGTAAACCACAACGTATCGGGTGCAATCACCAAATCGCCATTGCCAGGCGATAGTCCTCCGGCAATATAGAAGAAGGGACCGTTGATCTCACCTTCTGAACTGTTGACAAAAAGATTGGCAGTAGTGGCATACTCGGGGAAGTTGACCAAGGTAACAGTCACCTCAAGCATTTCGCCTGCCGGGAGTATGTAGGGCAGACTGTGTGAGGGAGTCATCGAAAGATAGTCGCTGCCCTCCTCGCTAATCTCATCGATGATGATGGTCCGCAGGGCATTGGTGTTGTACAAGTAGAAGGTTTGTGTAAAGGGTTCTCCTTCTGTGAAATACACACCCATCATAGGCCAAGGCAACAGCCCTTCGTCCCAGGCTTCCTCGTTGACCCTGATGGTGACCACTTTAGTGCCTTCCGAGGTTAACACATATATGTGGTAAGTGTTATAACCCTTATATCCAAGAGAATTCAGCTCAACTTCCACATTCATGGATTCATTAGGCTGTATAGTTTGAGGCAGATCTGCATAGGAAATCAGCACCATATTGTCGTCAGGCTGCACTAAAATGCCAGTAATAGTGACAGCAAAATCCAATTGGTTGCTAATCGTGAAAGTCTGCGGCACGGCAGGCTCGTCAAAAACCAGCAAAGTAGGTGTAACCATCAAGCCATTCTGTTGTCCACCTCCTGAATTGACGATATAACACTCATTATAGCCCGGAGTGGTATTCTGCCAAATCAAATCGCCGTCCTCGTAATAACAAAGGAGGTCAGTCGAGCCTCCCATCAAGAAAAGAGAACCCGAATTGATGATACCGTAAAGGCTGCCAATACCTTCAATCCATACTTCCTGTTCACCATTACCAAAAGGATATTCCAATACGATTTGTTGTCTTGGCTCTTCATTAACGAGGATTTCTCCCTTTTCGACAACGACCATGTATTCATTATGTTCTTCATACATAAAAATGGTATCTCCAACTTCCATTGAGAAATCATATAAGAGATGTTCATCAGAAGTGGAAGGTCTACGAGAGAAGACTTGTCCGTCCTCGGTTTCTCTGAGAAAACCCCAGAGATTCCATCCAGTAAGGTCTTCGTTCCTTGTCGTGTACATCATTTTATACGACACACCGTCCAACAGCGTATCACCCTCAATTTTGTAGATGTCGGTGTACTTGTGCGGTGGCTCCGGCGGACTCCAAGGATAGGTAAACAGCACATTCCATTGTTTTCCGTCAGCAACAATCGGTTCATATGAGTGCGGATCAACAGTCTCGCCTTCAATATGGATGTCATCAATGCAAATGGCAGATTGCCCTGAGGTGTAGAAGTGATGGATGGCAAGATAAACCTCCTGACCAGAATAAGAAGAAAGGTCAACCGTGTGTTGATACCAATTGCCTTGACGGTTTCCAGCATCTTTAGCGACTATAGTCCATTCATACAAAGAGGTGAAAGCCAGCGGGTCATTGTTGACTGTAGTTGAGATGGATACCCCAAAATGTTCGGCAGGGTAAATCTCATCCAAAGCACAAGCAAAAAAACTGATAACAGGCCAGTCTCCATTCAAAACAATTCGAGGCGAAACGAGATATTCGTCTGGTGTTAAGGAATCACCAGTGACAGGGTCTTTGGAATACGACAGCACCATACCGTCGGAACCAAAGTGTCCCATTCCGTCAGTATTGGTTTCCCAGTTGTGTCCGTCGCCATCGGCATCGAGGACAGTCCAACCTTGAAGGCCGTCCTCAAAGTCGAAATTAAGGCTTTGCGCCATGCCTCCAAAGGCAAAGGTGGCCAAAATCATTAGAGTTAACACTAATCTTTTCATAATGGTAATTATTTGATTGTTAATATTTTATCTTGTTATTTTTGAATATTTTTTAATCAAACCGCATTGACAATTTCCTCGAAAGAGCGTTTGTCGTCCCCGAGGTCCATTTTCATCTGTTTTATGCGGGTCTTGCGCTTGTAGTACGAGTCAGTCTGCGTGTCGAGCAAGATGGAAATCACCTGGTTGGAGAAGCCGTTCTTCGACAGGCAGCAGATGCGCACGTCCCATTGGCAGAGCTTGGGGTAGAGTTGCAAGAGCCGTTGCGAGAAGCCGTCGAAAATCAAGTCCGTCAGGCCGATGAAGTCCTTCCAGTCGTTGTCGGTCAGCTCGAAGTCCAGCGAGTCGGCGTTGATCTCCTCGCTGAGCGCCTGCGCCGTCGCCATAATCTTGTTGCGTGCCATGATCTTCTCAATCATCATGAAATCCTTCTGCGAGAGGCTCTGCTGGCTGCGCCGCAGCTCATCGTTGGTGCGGATGAGGGTCTCCATGTCGCTCACCAGTTCGTGGATGCGGTTCTGGTCGCGCTCCACCTGCCGCCCGAAATGCTCCATCTCCAACTTGTGGTCGCTCACTTTCTTCCTCACAATCAAGAGGATGACCAGCAAGGCAATCACTGTCAGGGCGATGATCAGATACAGCTTCAGGTCGCGCGTGCGGTGCAGGCTCTCCAACTCGCTCTGCTGCGCCTTCAGCTCATACTCCGCTTTGATGCGCTGCATGGTCTCGTGCGAGTGCTCCGCTTCGGATTGCACCAGGTTATCCGAAAACAGCGTGTGGTATTGCACCGCCTGCTGGTAGTCACCCTCGCTGTAGGCGATGGCGTAAAGCGTCTGATACACCGACATCTTCAGTCCCGACCGCTCGCTGCGGAGTGCCTCGTTCAGCTGCGACTTGGCCTTGTCGTACTCGCGCAAGTAGTAATACAAGATGCCCAAGGTCATGTGGGCGATGTCGGTGTCATTGTCGCTGAGGCCGTATTCCAAGGCCTTGTTCACGCTCTCGATGCCTTTGGCGAAGTTGCCGGTCTCCATGTAGTAGTCGCGGCCCATCTCCAAGTAGAGGTCGCCAAGCATGGCGGTATCATTAATAAAGGTGGCGATGCGGAAAGCTGAGTCGTAATAGTGCTTGGCCTGCGTGTATTGCTCCTGCGCCCTTACTGCACGACCGCTGTTGCGGTAGGCGTTCATCATGCCAGTGGAGTCGGCTGTCTGCCGGAAGCAGCTCAGTGCCTGCTGGTGCTGCTTGAAGGCATCCTCGAAGAGACCGTGCTTGAGGTACATGGCCCCGAGGTTGTCGCTGAGTTGGCCTTCCATCTGAATGGCTTCCTCGGTCTTCTGTGAACGCTGCACGACGGCCAGCCCTTGCAGGAACTTCTCGGCAGCCTCTTCCGAGCGACGTTGCTCGCGCAGTTGCACTCCTTCGTTATATAGGGTCTGCGCCTGTTCCATCCGCTTCGTATGGCTGTCGCATGCCACCAGTCCGAGGCAGAAAAGCATCAAAAGTAAAATCCGTGTCTTCATTTTTGCATCATTCGTGTGGACCTCTCTGTCCACCCTATATTTGTGTTGATGCAAAAATATACAGAAAAAACGCTTGTCAAGAGGTTAAACCCCTTCTCAGGGGCCTTGTCCCTATTTTTTCCGAATGTCCTTATCGAATTTTGTTGTAAATCAACAATATAACAAGTATCTCAAAAAAGCTATGTCCCTACTTTTTTGACTTGAAACGGTTGGAAAATGCTTATTCTGGAAAATATTTGTCCAAGAAATCCTGCGCCTCTTTCATGCCGCCATCGCTGGCTTTTCTCATGAGTAGTTTCGCATACGTCTGGTCCTGCTCCACGCCCATGCCGGTGTAATACAGGATGCCCAAGGTATATTGCGCGCTGGTGATGTTCTTGTCGGCGGCAGGAGTGTAATACGAAATGGCCTTGGCCAAGTCTCTTTCCACGCCGATACCACGGTAATAGCAGTCGCCCATCTGCGCCAAGGCATAGGCATTGCCCGCATCGGCAGCGGCACTCCACCAACCAACGGCAGCCTCCATGTTTTTTGTGGCCCCCATACCGAAATAATAGCAGTTGCCAAGGTTAAGCATGGCTTGGGCTTCTTTTTCCTCAGCGCCTTTTTGGTAGTATTCAAAGGCCTTGTTCGGATCGGCTTTCACACCGTTACCCGAACGATACATATTGCCAAGCGAGTTGAAGGCCGGACCGTTGTTCTGTTTGGCGGCTTTGACATACCAGTCATAGGCTTCTTTCCAGTCTTGGTCCACGCCCCAGCCTTTCTCGTAGCATACGCCATAGGCATATTGATACTTGTCATCACCCTGCTCCGCCTTGTAACGGATGGAGTCAATCTGCGAAGCTACTCGCTCCCCAACCGACATCCCGCCACCTTGCAATTGGCTGAAGTCGAGCGGCATGCCTTCTTCCAACCTCAAGACCGGGCCGTTGGGGTCGCCTAAGGCCGTCGGGTCATAATCACCCTTGTTTTGTATCTGGATTTCCTGCATTGGGGCCACGGGCACACCTTGGGGAATGAACACCTGCTTTTCTTCGGGTTGTTCTTGCTCTTGTTGCTCTTTCTGACCACAGGCCGTCATTATCAGCGCCGCGGCGCAAAGGAAAAGGATTTTCTTCATCTGAATCGTGTTTGGGACTGCAAAATTAGGCATTTTTGATGTAGAGACGCAACATTTTGCGTCTCTACAATCATTTTATTTTATCTGAAACCTCACGCCCAAATAAGCGCGCACGCCGCTCAGCGGACCCCACACCATCGAGGCATCGAAATCCTCGCTGAAGGGATTGTCAGCAGAGATGATGGGGTATTCCTGCTTGTAATTGGTCAGGTTCTCACCACCGACATAGACCTCCCAGCATTTCCCCAACTTCTTGGTAATCTGTGCGTTCATGATGACGTAGAACGGCGAACGTTTGATGTCCTGATGGTGAGCCACAGCGGAGGCATTGCCGCTCAAGTCGGGCACGCGGCTGTCGCCGTTGAACTGCGTCGTGAAGTCGAACTGCCAGGTGCCGGGAGCATAAGACATCGTCACCAAGCCCTTGTAACGATTGACGAAAGGCTTCTCCATCAAGGTGTCGTTGATGGTCATCTTCACATCGTTGTAGCGGAAGGCCAAGGTCAAGTCGAAGTCCTTGAAAATCTCGCAGTTGGCCTCGATTTGGGCACTGTTGGAATAGGACTTGCCGTTGAGGTTATAGATACGAATCTCATGCGCGTTGGCATCGCGGTCGAGGACGATTTGGTTGACGAAATCAGTGCGGTAGAAGTCGGCGTTGATGACAATCTCGCGCCAGCCAATGTCGATGCCTTTGGTCAGGTTGATGCCATAGTTCCAAGCCTCTTCCATCTTTGGCTTTTCCGTTGAAAAGACAAGCCTCCTTGCAGATGCAAACATGGTGGAGTTTTCGGCCAGCACATTAGGCGAGCGATATCCCCTACCTGCCGAGACCCTGATGGTCAGCTCGTCGTGGGTCTTGAAACGCACATGCAGACGCGGTGTGTAGAGCATCTTCTGATAATAGGTGTTGTAGTCGGCACGGAAGCCCACAATGATGTTCCAATGGTGGTCGTCGCTGAAGTTGTATTCCACAAAGGCACCCGGAACTTGCTCAACACGCTGCATGATGCTATCGTTCAGATGTTCATCAAATTTGTCATAGGTATAGCTGACACCCACGGAATAGTTGTGGTGGTCATTGAAAAGATAAGAATCAAACAGCAAGTTGCCAAAATAGGAAATCTGGCTGGCGTTGTAGTCGGTAAGACCATAATATGAGTTCACCTTGTGATAGGTCACCTGATGTTGCGTTCCCAGGCTGGTATCCTTGCGCTCGAAGTGGTAACCGCCCTTGGCAAAAGCCTCAAAGCGCTCGGTGTTGATGCCGATGCCATAACGGTTGTAGCCTTCATCAAGACGGTGTGCTGGGTCAAAGTCCATCTGTCCGCCAAGACGGGTTTCCTTCAAGGCTTTGAGACCTACCTTGCAACCAAACTTCCCAACATGAGGATGGCTATAACGCAAAAAGACATTGTATTGTGTCGTCAAAGGCTCGTCCATGAACGAGTCACCGTTATCGTCCATTTTCATGTGGTTGTGGCTCACGTGGCCAAAGAGCATGATACCGTCGTTTTTCCCCAACTTGACACGGCCATTGAAGTTGAAATCCGTCATCAGCATAGAGTTGCCATAAAGATTGACAAATACTTTCTCGCTCTTGTCGGGCAGGGGTTCTTTATAGTCCACATTGATTTGTCCCGTGATGGACTCGTAACCATTTCTGACTGAGGAAGTTCCCTTGGAGATTTGGATGCCGTTCATCCACGTGCCGGGCACATAGTTCAAGCCAAAAGTCGAAGCCAGACCACGGAAATTGGGGATGATTTCGGTCATCATCTGGGTATAGATGCCACTCAAACCAAGCAGTTGGATCTGTTTGGCTCCCGTGACGGCATCACTATAAGCCACATCGACCGAAGCATTGTTTTCAAAACTACCCGCAAGGGTACAACAGGCGGCACGGCGCAGGCCCTCCGAGGTGATGCTCTCCACCGCTATGGCTTTGATGGGGTTGATGGTTGAGGCTTTCTGACGAGCAGAGACTTCCACTTCGTTCAGCATGTGGATGGCATGGAAGACATGGTCGTAATGGGCTGGTTCCACCATGTGGTGAACGGTGTCGTTCTCATAACTGATGCAGCTGAACACGAGGCAGCCTATGCGTTCATGAAGCGGGATTTTATAATGTCCGTTGGCATCAGTCACGGTGCCTTCGTTGACGATTTTCCAATACACATTCACGCCCGGCAGCGGGGTGCGTTCGCCGTTTTCGGCTTCTTCATAAACGGTGCCCTCGATAAAGCCTTGGGCAAAAGCGCTCGAGGCGAAGGCGAAGAATAATAGGGTTATTAGGATTAGGTGTTTGGTTTTCATTGGATTCAAAAATTAAAATTTAAAATTCGATTTATTGAGAAGATTCCCTTCGGGAATGGAGTATTTGGTTGGTTTAATCAGCGGCGGCAGAAAAGCCCATTTAGTGTAAGCGCCATAAGCCGCCGCGGTTAAAAACACTGACATCATTCCATTCCCCATAGGGGAATCTCATTTGACACTAATCAATCAGAAAACCAAAGGATTAAGCTTCAGCGAAGAAAAAAAGACAGTCCTCTCCCGCCCAGAAAGAAACTTGAGCGTCTTTCTCGGGGAATGGTTGCGGAAGACCGTGCTCGTCTGGGCACAGGCTTCGGTCAAGTCGAGATGGGGCAGGACAAAGGATTGCAGGCTGACAACCAAGTGTTTGTCAGGTGAAAAAACATAATTGTCGGTGAATTGAATCTTGCTGTCGAAATCGTCGCAGCAGCATTTGGCGCTGAACTGCACAACAGCATGTGCCAAGGTGGCTTCTGCCTCGTGTTCATGCTCGTGAGGGTGTCCCATGCAATGCACACATGCAGCCGCGGCATCGCCGAAGCTGCCCGTGATATGGTGGTCTTCGGTGCAGTAATGGAACTTCACATCCCAGCCGACCGAGACCAACAGCACCGCAAGGGCCATCAAAAGGGAACCGATTTGCAACAAGCGTTTTTTCACGCTGCAAAAGTACGGATTAATTCAAAACAATTTGCCAAAAATCAGTACTTTTGCCGAATCGAACAACGAACTGATCAACCATGAAGACTATCAAATATCTCTGCGGCTTGGTCTTCCTGCTTCTCTTGGGCGGCATGACCCATGCGCAGTCGCCGCAACAGGAACGTCTGACGAAACACGTCTATTTCCTGGCCAGCGATTCCCTTAGAGGACGCAATGCCGGTAGCGATGATGCCGACAAAGCGGCCAAATACATCGTCCAACAATTCGAAGCGATGGGCGTGGAACCTTATTTCAAAGAAGGCTATTACCAGCCTTTCGAGAAGTATGGCACAAATACCTATAAAAACATCGTGGGTGTCATCCCTGGCAACGACCCAGTCTTGAAAGACGAGTATATCATCATCGGTGCTCACTATGACCATCTTGGCGTCAAGAACGATAAAGTCTACAATGGTGCCGACGACAACGCCTCGGGTACCGCGACCATCATCGAGATGGCCCGCATCCTGAAAGGTCGCCAAAGCCAGCTGAAACGCAGCGTTATCGTGGTGGCTTTTGACGCAGAGGAAAAAGGACTCTGGGGGTCAAATCATCTGGCCGAGACCTTGGACCTCAGCAAAATCAAGCTGATGATGAGCATCGACATGGTGGGATGGCTCCACAAGGGCAAGACGCTCCGGCTTCACGGTGTCGCCACCATCAAAGACGGCAAGAAACTGCTCAAAGAAGAAGCCCAAAAGATGCAATTGGATATTAACGCCTATGACTTTGAGACTTCTGTCTTTGGTGCCACCGACACACGAGGCTTCGCCATGAAAAACGTGCCCACCCTTTATGTCACCACAGGACTGAAATCACCTTATCACAAGCCCGAGGACGATGCCGAACTCATCGACTATGAAGGCATGGACCGTATCACGAGCTATCTCGCCGACGTGACGCAAAGCCTTGCCAACCAAAACGATCTGCAAGCCTCAGGGAAGATTGCCGTCATCCATGGTGGTAAGAAAAAAGTCTTTGAAATTGGCCCAACCGTCGCGCTCGCCAACAGCCATATCGTCTTCCCCGATGCGGGCTTCAACGGCAAAGTCAAGTATGGATTTGAGACAGGCATCACGACTCAGACGCACTTGAGCAAGCATTTCTCTATAGAAGTCAAAGCCCTCTATCAATGGCTCAACGCGAAATACCCCGACGAAAACGACCTCTACAATTCCTACCTCCCCTTCCATCAAGAATCCGTTGTGATTCCCGCCTTCCTGATGTTTAAAGCTGGTGAGATGGGCATGAATTTCTATCTGGGCTTTGGAGGCTATTACGGTTACGTTTTGAAAGGCCGTGTTGAAGACCTGTCGTTCAACCCCCACCAAGGTGGTATAAACTGGTGCATCGGCTTCCAGATGGGCAAGTTCAAAATCAGTGGCGAACGCCGCTACCAACTCAACCCACTCTTCCTCGGAGACGACGTTCCCAAGGCAAGACTCCACTCGGGCGCGGTTAATATCAGCTATTTGTTCTAATCAATGAAAAACCTTTTAGGTAGATGAGCAGATTTAGTTTACATAAAAAACAAGTTGAGATTCCCTTACAGGGAATGGAGTTCGTGTGTTTTTCTTCACGCGGCGGCTTGTGGGGCATACGAATGGTCAACTTGTTCATGCCGCCGCTGAATAAATTTAGTCTCAACTCCATGCCCCGCAGGGGAATCTAATGAAATTTGATGTATAATTTTAAACACTTATATTATGATTAAAAAACTCTTTCTTATTGCGGTCGTCGCATTGATGACGACACCGCTGTTTGCCCAACAGGACACCATAATCCCTTTTATCAGTGCCGACAAGTTGCCCGACCTCATCAAATGTCTGCCAGCACCACCAGCCTTCGACAGTCCGGAGTTCTCCTACGATGTCATCCGCTATCAATGGGGAAAGACACAGCGCCTTAACCCTGAGCGTGCCGCCATCGCGAGGCGTGATGCCGTTTGGTCGTATGAGGCACTTTTGGCTGAGTTCAATGTTCCGTTCGGTCTGAACATGTCACCAACGGAGACTCCTGAGATTTGGAAGCTATTGACAACCAGCATGTACACCACCGACCCGATGCGTGTGGCACCCAAGGCTTTCTACCATCGGTTGCGTCCGTTCGAGATGTATGAAGAGCATCTACTGTCACCTGAGACAGAAGCGGAATTAAGTGGCGAGGGCAGCTATCCCTCGGGGCACACCCTTCGCAGTTGGCTGGCCGCGTTGATTTTGGCGGAGATTAATCCTGCACGTGCCGACACTCTCTTCGCCCGTGGCTGGATGTATAGCGAGAGCCGCGTCATCGAAGGTGCTCATTGGCAGAGCGATGTCGATGCCTCCCGTGTGGCAGCGAGCATCGGCTATGCGGCATTACAAACCAGCGAAGCCTTCCGCGCACAGATGGCCAAAGCCCAAAAAGAATTCAACACATTAACCCATAAAACCATGAAAAAGACTTTGATTGTTTACTTCTCGGCCACCGGCACCACCAAAGCCGCAGCCCAAAAACTGGCTCAAGAATTTGATGCCGACCTGTATGAGATCACGCCCGAGCAGGCTTATACTGCCGCCGACCTTGACTGGCGTGACAAGACCTCACGCTCGACCATAGAAATGAAAGACAAGACCTCGCGTCCCGCCATCAAGGGCCGCTGTGCCAACATCGCCGACTACGATGTCGTGTGGATCGGCTTCCCCATTTGGTGGTACACCGCCCCGACCATCGTCAACACCTTTATTGAGGATCACGACCTGAGCGGCAAAGTGCTCAACGTGTTCGCCACCAGCGGCGGCAGCGGCGTGGAAGGCTCGTACAACGACTTGAAGAAGGCCTACCCGCAATACACTTGGGGTAAGTGCAGGCTGATGAATTAATCTTTGACACAACAACAGCTATGGCTGACGGATATTTAGAAAAACGCTATGAAGAGGTCTTTGGCAAGGGTGCCAAGAAGACCGTGGTGAAGCACACCTCAGTGGAAACCCTGATGGAGAAAAACCGCAGCTATCGCGGCTACGACCAAAGCTTTGAGGTGAAGCGCGACATGCTGGAGCGCATCGTGGCGGTGAACACCAAAATCGCCTCGGCGAAAAACCAGCAGGTGCTGCGTTTCAAGCTGGTGACCAAGGAAACGGGAGCCGACATCATCTCCCAGAACATGAAACTGGGTGGATTGTTGCCCGAGCTGCACCTCCCCTTCCCTGGCACTGAGCCTGAGGCTTTCATCATCATCTGCACTACGGTACCCGAAAACAAGTTCGTCGACATCGACCTCGGCATCGCGGCGCAAAGCATGCTGCTGAAAGCCACCGAGATGGGCTTGAACGGCATCATGATTGGTGCGTTCAATAAAGCGAAGATTACCGAAGCCTTCCAACTGCCTTACGAGCCGTTACTCATTTTAGCCATCGGCAAGGGCAAGGAAACCATCAAGTTGCAGCCCGTGGATGCAGGCGAAAAACTGGCTTATTACCGTGATGAAAACGGCGTGCAGTTTGTGCCTAAGATTCGGTGGGAAGAGTTGATATTATAGGATTGCCCTAACGGGCAAGAAATCCATCAAAAATCATTTGAGTCAATTTTAAACAAAGATTTTTGACAGATTTCTTGCGAAGCAATTCCAAAAGGATTCACTGCAGTTTAAATGTAAACGGCATCGTGAAACTGACACGAACCGGTTGGCCATCTTGCTTGCCAGGCTTCCATTTTGGCATGGCTTTCACCACGCGGACGGCTTCTTCGTCGCAGCCTCCGCCAATACCCTGAGCGACTTTGACTTCGCTGATGCTGCCGTCTTTCTCAACGACGAATTTCACAAACACGCGACCCGAAATTTCCTTGTCACGAGCCTCCTCTGGATAAACAATGTTTTTGGCGACAAACTCCATCATTGCTGTTTCTCCACCAAGGAATTGTGGCATTTCTTCAACAGTCTGATAAACATCGTTTTTGTCGGGATTCACATCCGATTTCTTGGCGGTTTTCTCCGTCGCACCATCACTCAGTTTGAAAGAAATAGGCAGACAATAAGACACCCTGACGGGTTTGCCCGCTTGCTTTCCTGGCTTCCAATTCGGCATGGCTTTAACCACACGAACTGCTTCATTGTCGATGCTTTCGCAAACGCCTCTGAGGACTTTGACATCGTTGACATGGCCGTCTTTCTCGACTACGAAGGAAAGAAGCACTCTGCCCGACTGATTCTTATCCTTGGCATCTTCAGGATACTTGACGTTTTCGGCAATGTAATTCATCATGGCTTCCACACCGCCTGGAAATTCGGGCATCTCGTCAACGGTTTGATAAACAGTGTCTGCTTTGGAAGTGGCTAAGTCTAATAGTTGTTCAAAAAGATGTTCGGAGAGGGTGAACGGCTCGATGCTGTACGTAGATGTATCACCTCTTCTTTCCGTTTCAGTGATGAAGAAATTGTTTCGAGGGCTTCCGTCAGCACCGTATGAGGTGACAGTCAGTTTTTTGCATGGCTCTCCTGACTCTGGTTGGAAACCATCCGAAGTTTCGAACTTGATGTAGGAACCGTCATCGGCGTAGATGACGGTATCTATCAATTGCAACGGAGTGCCGTCATCATCAAAGATTTCGAACTGACCCATTTCAACAGTAATGGGTTTGTCGACGGCTTGGTTGCCGAGCTTTGTCGAAGCATCTTGTGCCGTCACTTTCGTGTTGGCAATCATCAGGATAGCCAACACCGGCAATGTCGCCAAGAGCCTCCACCAGAGGCCCTTGGCCTTTTCATTCTTTGTAATCATCTTGATTCGTTTTTTGGTAAGGATTAAACTGAAGTTATTGCTCATTCCGCTGAAGTCGACAGCCGTGCACTGCTGCAGGATCAGCATCATGTAGTTCTTTTTGTCAACGCCCGTGGCCACCACATCGCGGTCGGCCTGGTATTCGTGAAGGCTCTGCAACTCCTTCTTGTACAGGTAGATGAAGGGATTAAACCATTGCAGAATCATCATCAGCTCGACGAAAAGGATGTCCCAAGAGTGGCCGTGCTCGATGTGACTCATCTCGTGGCGCATGATGTCAGGGTCCACATTCTCGTTGGGGAAGATGGCATAGCGCATGAAGGAGAAGGAGCCTCTTTGCGGCCCTTCGACAGGCTCAGGGACCGATGACAAATAAACCGCCGTGCCACCGCTCATCTTACGCTTGGGCGAACGGATGATGAGCACCATGAGTCGTCCCAACTTGATGAGAAACAGCAGCGTCATCACGGTGACACCTATTAAATAGATGCCTGCGATGACCTGCCACACGCTGAAGTGCGACTGCGTGCTGGTCGTCACGGTCACTTCTGGCAACATGGGCTGACCGTCGGAAGTGACGATGACTTCGTTCAAGAGGAATCCACTGAACAGGTTTTGTTTCAGCGTGGCCATCTGCGGCACCTCCAATCCCGAGAGCAGGCCGAGCAAAGGCATAAGTAAAGCCAATAGCATGCTCGTCAGCAGGAAATAGCGGTTGAATTTCAGGCGGTTGCTGTTGCGGAACAACAGGCGATACACCAGCCAAAGGACAGCAATGGTGACTGCAATGGGCAGCACGTGACCGATAATCAATTCTTGTGCGTTCATGGCTTAACTCCTTTCTGAGGCGATGGCCTCGTCAATGGCTTTTCTCATCTCCTCCAGCTCCTCAACACTGAAGTTCTCCTTTTTGGCGAAGGCCGAGACGAGATCGAGGTAGGAATTGTTGAAATAACGCTCCACCACGCTGCCAAGATAGCGGTGCGAATAGTCCTCCTTACTGATGACGGCACTGTAGCGATGGGCGCGACAGAAGGTCTCATGCTTCACAAAACCTTTGTTTTCCAAAATCTTGATGATGGAAAGCACGGTGTTGTAAGCCGGCTTAGGCTCGGGAAACGCTGCCATGATTTCGTTGGCGAAGCCCTGTCCGATGTTCCAGATGACCTGCATCACCTGCTCCTCGGCTTTGGTCAACTCCTTCATCCTGATGGAGTTATCTTCAATATTTTCTTTCTTTCTAGCCATTTTTTCCTCCGTTTCTAATGCTTTAACGCCGCAAATATATAGATTATTTTGAATATACAACTATTTTTTTAGTTATTTATTGCATTTTTTTGATAAAAATTATAAGTACTTGTTTTTCAACACGAATTTTATTGTTTACACGAATTATCATCGAATTTATCACAAATTATCAAAAATAATTTAATGGACGATTCGTGTTTAATTTATGGTAATTCGTGTTTAAATAAAGATTTTAAACGCAAGAAGACCCATATGATATGGGTCTTCTCAAATATAAAATATAAGTTTGTATTATTCCTTCACGAATCTTCTCACCACAAACTTGTTTTCTGTAGTCAGACGAAGGATATAGGTTCCGATGGCATAGTGGTCTATGCTGATTTCCATTGTTTCGGTACAATCCTTTTGACGGTACACCAAAGCTCCGTAGCTGTTGTAGATTTCAATCATGCTGATAGGCTCGGTGGTTTCTATGGTCAGTTTGTCTTTGGCGGGATTGGGGAAGAGCGTGACCTTAACGAAGTCTTGTTCAGTCATTCCATCATAATACTCAAAATGAGCGACATAGGTTTTATCGCTTGTTGCGACACCAGCCAAAGTGGGATTATCGGAAATAATCACACCATCCTCGATCCAGTAAGCGAAAACATAGTTTTCGTTGGGGATGGCGGTGATGGTATAGCTCTCTCCATAGTTGTAGGTCCCGCCACCAGTGAACGTCCCGCCTTCCTCGGGATCGGCAATGACCGTTATCGTGAACGTCTGAAGGCTAAAGTGGGCCACAAAGCTAGCTGATTCTGTCACGGTGAAGGAATATGACGGGGTGTTGGCAACCTCCGTCCCGTCTTTGGTCCAACGCTGGAAAGTGTAACCCTCATTTGCCGTGGCTGTTAGGGTACACGTCTCGCCGTAATTATAGCCTCCTGCACCCGTGATACTGCCGCCATCTTCAGGTTCGGCAACAGCACTAATGACATAGTTTTGAGAGGTGAAGTTAGCCACCAGATTGCGATTGGCGTTCACGGTAAAGGAGTAGGTGGCATTGGTCGATACTTGTGTGCCGTTTTCCGTCCAGTTAATAAAGGTAAATCCGGTATTCGGAGTAGCATTGAGCGTACACGTCTCGCCCTGAGTATAGGTGCCGCCGCCGCTTACGGTGCCGCCATTGGTCGGGTTGGCTGTGGCAGTGATGGTATAGGTTTGGGGGACATAGTTGAAGTTAGCCACCAAGGTGCGGTTGCCGTTCACCGTGAAGGTGTAACTGGCATTGGAGGAAACCACCGAGCCATTCTCCGTCCAATTGACAAAGGTGTAGTTGGTGTTTGGCGTGGCCGAAACCGTGCATGACTGCCCTTCTTGATACGTCCCACCTCCGGCAACTGTTCCGCCTTCGGTAGGATTGGCCGAGACGGCAATGGTATAGTTAGGCAAAGGATTGGCTGTGAAGTTGGCCACAAGATTTCGGTTGGCGGTCACGGTGAAGGTGTAGCTGGCATCGGATGAAACGAAACTGCCGTTTTCCGTCCAGTTGATGAAAGAGTAACCCGAAGCGGCCGTAGCATTCACGGTACAGCTCTGGCCGTGGTTGAATGTACCGCCACCACTCACTGTGCCGCCGTTAGTTGGGTCGGCCGACACGGTGACGGTATAGGTTTGCAACTGGAAGTGAGCCACATAGGCCGCCGACTCTGTCACGGTGAAGGTGTAGCTGGCATTGGTAGAGACTTGGGTACCGTTTTTCGTCCAGTTCACAAAGCTATAGCCTGTAGCAGGTGTGGCCGTCAACGTGCAGCTCTGGCCATGGTTGTATGTGCCGCCGCCGCTTACCGTACCGCCAGCTGTCGGGTCAGCCGTAGCGGTGATGGTGTAGGTTTGCACCTGGAAGTGGGCCACGTAGGCCGCAGTTTCTGTCACGGTGAAGGTATAGCTCGCATTGGTTGAGACTTGCGTCCCGTTTTTCGTCCAGTTCACGAAGGTATAGCCTGTGGCTGGTGTGGCCGTCAAAGTGCAGCTCTGGCCATGGTTGTATGTGCCGCTGCCACTCACCGTACCGCCGGCAGTCGGGTCAGCCGTGGCGGTGATGGTGTAGGTCTGCACCTGGAAGTGGGCCACATAGGCCGCAGATTCTGTCACGGTGAAGGTGTAGCTGGCATTGGTTGAGACTTGAGTCCCGTTCTTTGTCCAGTTCACAAAACTATAGCCCGTGGCTGGTGTGGCCGTCAGCGTGCAACTCTGGCCGTGGTTGTAAGTGCCGCCACCGCTTACCGTTCCACCTGTTGTCGGATTGGCCGTTGCTGTAATAGTATAGGTATTAAGAGTGAAGTTAGCCACGAGATTGCGGTTGGCGGTTACGGTGAAAGTGTAGTTGGCGTTAGTCGAGACTTGTGTGCCGTTTTCGGTCCAGTTGGTGAAGGTATAACCTGTACCAGGCGTTGCCGACACGGTGCATGACGTGCCTTCTTGATAAGTGCCGCCACCTGTCACTGTGCCGCCGTTCGTCGGGTTCGCTGCAACGGTAATGTTGTAATTGTTAAGATTGCCTACTTGCACCGACACCTGATTGGAAGCACCTGTTTGTCCACCATAATAATTCGTGGTCACATGATAATTGTATAGACCTGATGACAAGTTGTTATCACTATAGGTAACATTACTGACGTTGTTGGCGATGCTACTGCCGTTTCTATAAATGTTATAGGTGTAGGAGCCATCCGTGAGGAAGGCCTTGATCAACCAGGCACAGTTATAACTTGAGTTGGCATCATAGAGATTGGTGGGTGATGAAGATCCCATATAGAAAGCATTTGTGTTATGTGACGATAGGTCAATACTTGGCACAGGGTAGGTTTGGCCAGTGTTTTCCTGCTTCATCACCACCCAAAGGTCATCGGTTCCTGTCAGGATGATGGGATTGTCTAATTCAAAGTCATACCAAACATTAAAATTCGTGATTATCCTTCCTGTAACACTATAAGCCAGATAACTCGGATTGGGTTGGTTGTTGGTTGTTGATTTTGTGTAGATATAGAGTGAATATGTGCCAGGGTATTGTACGAATGTGGAAATCTTATAGACCGCTTTGCCTGCATATTGCGACAAATTAGCCGCTAAATGACGATGGGCATAATACACAGGATTCCAGGAATAATTCACCGTTCCATCTCCGTATGACAATGATGCGGTCGGTGTTTGCGGATAGCACCAGTCGGGAGCCGTCCACGAGAGATTCACATTATTACCAGAAAGGGTTGCTGTCAAATCATCAACAACGGGAGTCTGGAACGGAACCGTGACTGTCACCGCATTCGACGTCAGCGATTGTCTTCCGTTGGCGTCAACACTTCTTACATAATAGACGCAGCTGCCGTAGGAGGCCAGATCTGAGTAGGTCGTTGATGTCACATTGGCGAGATAGCAGGTGTTGCGATAGATGTTATAGCTTACGGCTCCGCTTGCCGATGACCATGTTAAGGTCACGTTGCGTCCGTTTTGGGTATAGTTTAGATTGGTTGGAGCGTTGGCGGTACATTCTGAAGGATGAACACCGAACACAGCCCCTTGGTAGTCGTTGTACACGCCGGTGGAACCTGAACCAGGACCATTGGGACCAGGAGCTAAATTGTTAATTGAATAATACTCGTCGCAATAGCCCGCCCAACCCCAGTTGAAATGGAAATAATTGCTGCTATTGTATCCGTCACACACAAAGGAGTGTCCGCCTCCACTACCACTGCCATTATATTGAATAGGACGGCTCAGATCCAGGTCTGCCTTTAGCATGGCGATCCATTCCGAATCCGAATAGCCCGAACGTGAAAGATATTGAGCATCTGACGAATAGTTGAAATAGGCTATTAATGCATTCGGAACGGTCGCAGTGACAGCTCCGCTGGCGGTGGGGGTATAATTCATATCGACAGACACACCACAATGATACATCAAAGTAGCGACTGCCAGTTTTTGCGTATAAGTGCTGGAATTGCTATACGTGTTTGTCATGTTGGTCCAATCGTAATTGGTCGACTGGAAATCCGCGCTTAATTCACCATAGGTGGAATGAACATAGGAGTGCGAGCCTATGCCATGCTGAGGATAATTCCAGTATTTCATCACCTGTGCCATGGCGGTGGCCACACAACCCGTCACACAATTTGAAGGGCACAGCATATTGAATGGTGAATTTTGACTCCATTGAGTAGTGAGCAAGGGAGTCACCACGGTAGTCGCTCTACCTGTGTTGGGATTACCCGAGGCCAAATCGTTCCATTCTTGCAATATCTCCGACGAAGCTCTCATTTGATGTTCTCTGGCGTAATGAATGTCTTCACTGTATTGCTGAATCCATGATGCCTTATTGTCGGGCATGTTTTCAACATCAAACCGACTTGTTAACGAATAGCCAAGAACAGGCTGAGCACAGTCGTCGGCAGCTACCAAGACAAAACTGTTCTCCGTAGTAAACACATACACATTAGAGAAATTCGCCTCTGCCGAAACATCTCTCAATCCTGTTGATCGAGCACCATTATTGTTAAGGAATGTTTTCGCCACTCTTCGTGCTTTTTCAACATCCACAGGATTGGCGTTCACTTTCAGGGTAAGGACAAGCACAAGCAAGGCTAAAACGACTTTGGCTTTTGATACGTAATTGTTTTTCATATGGGTCTTCCTTTTTGTGGGTTATTACTTCGTTCTTGAAGGTTGTATTGAGGGAGCAAATATAAGGATAAAAGAGAATAATTACAAAAGATTGGGATTTTTTCAATTTTTTGCTGCTGGTTTTCCCAAAATGTTGTATTTTTGCAGCCGCTTAAGCCCCTATAAGGGGAAAAAGAAGCCACTTTAGCTCAGTTGGTAGAGCAACGCATTCGTAATGCGTAGGTCGTTGGTTCGAGTCCGACATGTGGCTCTGGGTACAAAAAAATGAGAACCGAGGGTTCTCATTTTTTTGTTACCCAAAAGCGACCATAATTCCTCCTTATTCGTGGAAATTCCGTATTTTTGCAGATTAATCTTATTGTGGAGATGTCTGCACCAAACAAATTGATAGAGAAAATCGAAGGCTTCACACGGAAGTACTACCTCAACCGCTTGATACAAGGCGTGTTGGTGGGTGCTGTGCTGTGGATTGTCTTCTATCTGCTCATCAACGGTTTGGAATACTTCTCATGGTTCCCGTCCAAAGGCCGCTTTGTGCTGTTCCTGTTTTTGTTGGCAGGCAGCGGCTTTGTGTTGGTGTATCATTTCCTCATCCCGCTTGTCAACCTGATCCGCTTCCGAAAGAAAATGTCGGTGGAACAGGCCTCGGTGCTGATTGGAAAGTTCTTCCCAGAGATTAAGGACAAACTGCTGAATACCATTCAGCTGAGCAACCAAGCCACTACGGATGCCGACAACGCCCTACTGGCCGCCACCATCGAGCAACGCAGTGCCCGTCTCTCCCCTATTCGCTTCTCCGATGCCGTCGACCTGCGCGGCAATTTGAAGTACTTAGGTATCTTTTTCGGGTCGCTCCTTGTATTAATTGCCCTGATGGTTTTCCTACCCTCTTTTGCCGTTCTGCCCACGCAGCGCATCGTCAACTACGAGCAGCATTTCGAGAAGCCCCTCCCCTACCAGGTGGAAATCGAACAAGACAATATTGAGACCACTCAAGGCCAAGAGGTGAAGTTCAACATCCGCGTCACTGGTGACCGCATCCCCGACGCCTTTTATGTGAAGAGTGAGCTGGGACAGCAACTGATGGCCAAAGGCTCGGCCAACGACTTCAGCTATACCTTCAAGAACCTTTTCAACGACTTGACCTTTAACGTGACTGGTGGCGAATACACCAGCCGTCCGCTTCATATCACGGTACACCCCAACCCTACCCTACTCTCCTATCGCTGCGCGTTGCGCTATCCTGCTTACATCCACCGCAGCAACGAGACTTTGGACGGTAAGACGCGGCTCATCGTCCCTCAAGGTACCCAACTCACTTTCAGCTTCACCACGCGAGACACGGAACAAATGTCAGTCAGCCGCGACTCGCTGACCACAGATCTGACCGCACAAGACGATGTCTTTGAATACCAATTTGTCGCGTCACAATCCACCAAGTTCGAGGTGCAGGTGCAGAACGCCTGGAACGAAAACCTCGATCCCCTACCCTTCTCTGTCGACGTTTTGCCCGATGCCTATCCCGACATCCGCGTGGAGTCGTTCGACGAACAACTCTCCACCGATGTCTACTTCTCGGGCCTCGTCACCGACGATTACGGCTTTAGCAAGCTGACCTTCAACTGCATTGTCAAGGAGCCCATCGAAAAGAACATCGTCAAGACCGTGCCTTTGGACCTCAAACAGACCCGCACATCGTTCTTCTATAGCTTCAACATGGACAGCCTTGGCATCATGCCAGGACAGAATATGGAGGTGTTTTTCGTGATCTGGGACAATGACGGTTTCCACGGACCGAAGTCGAAACGTTCAGAGACGTTTACTTACTACAAGCCTTCGGAATCAGCCTTGGACAGCATCGCCAACCAGCAGTCGGAAGACATCATGGAACGACTACAAGAGAAGTCACAAGAGGCCGACAAACTGCAAGAGGAAATCGAGAAGATGCTGCAAGACCTTATCCAGAAGAAGGATTTGGACTGGTCGGACAAGGAGAAGATGAAGGAACTGTTGGAAAAACAGCAAGAAATCCAAGACGAATGGAACAAGCTGCAGGAAGAACAAGAGAAGCTGTCGGACTTCATGAAAGAGCACGATATTGCCAACGAAGACCTCATCAAGAAGCAAGAGCAAATCAACAAACTCTTTGACGAGGTGATACCCGAAGAGTTGCAGAAGCTCATGGAGCAAATCGACAAGTTGATGGAGGAGATGCCGCGCGAACAGATGCAACAGATGATGCAGGACATCAAGCAAAAGAACCAGTCGATGCAGGAACTCCTTGACCGCAATCTGGCTTTGTTGGAACAACTCAAGATGGAGAAAGACCTCAACGATTTGGCCAACAAATTGGACAAACTCGGCGAGGAATTACAAAAGCAAGAGTCTGAAAATCAGAGTAAAGCATGGGAGGAGAGCGACGAAAAGTCGGCAGAAGAAGCCAAGGAGGAATTCGACAAGATGATGGAAGAACTCGACCAACTCTTGGAGAAGAACCAAGACTTGCAGCAGCCTTTCGACATGGAGAAAGACCAGGAGATGCAGGAAAGCATCGACCAGGACCTGCAAAATGCCATGCAAAACGAGCAGTCGGGCGAGCAGCAACAGTCGCAGCAAAACAAGCAAAACGCTGGGCAGAAGATGCAGCAAATGGCCCAAAATATGATGTCCATGATGCAAATGTTTGGCATGCAACAGATGGCCGAAGACGCGCATTTGCTCCGTATCTTGCTCGAAAACGTGGTCCATTCCTCACACGAACAGGAAGCTTTGATGACTGAGATTGGCAAGATGCGTACCGACGACCCGTCGTTGGTCGAAAAGATCATCCATCAAAAGGAAGTGGCTGACAACTTCAACATGGTCCGCGACTCGTTGCACAGCATGGCCTTGCGTCAGCCGATGATTCAGAATTTCGTCTTCGATGAGTTGCATACCATTGAAAATCAGACCGAAAACGCGATGAAATACCTCAACGACTTGAAGCTCTCGCAAGCCGTGCGACACCAGCAAACCGCTATGATGTCAATGAACAACCTGGCACTGATGTTGGCCGAGTCGTTGGAAAACATGGAGAACAGCATGGATGCTATGGGCATGCCGATGTCGTGCACTAGACCCAAATCCGGTCAAGGCCAACAAAGCATGCAAAAAATGCAGCAATTGCAGCAACAATTGAGCGAACAATTGAAGCAAATGCAGCAACAAATGGAAAAATCTGGTCAGCAGATGCCCAATTCCATGAGCGAGGAGTTTGCCCGTATGGCAGCCGAGCAGGAGATGCTGCGCCAAGGCATGCAGCAGATGCTCAACGACATGAAAGAGAACGGACAAATCGGTGACGACGGCCTCAACGAAATCATCAAGGACATGGAAAAACTGGAGGAGGAGTTGGTGAATAAGAAGATTAACCATCAGATGATCGAGCGCAGTAAGCTTATTGAGTCAAGGATGCTGGAGTCGCAGAAGGCGCAAGAGAAACGCGAGCAGGAAGAGAAGCGCAAATCCAACGAATACAAAGGCTCGCAATTCGACCGCAAAATTGACGAATATCTCTATGAGCAGTCGCTCAAGAAAAACCAAGAGTTCCTGCGCAGCAATCCCATCGAATACGCGCCGTATTACAAGGAAAAAATCAACGACTATTACTTGAAGAAAAACACGCACTAAGATGATAAGATTCAGCACATTGGATGTTGAGATGCCGCCCATCGACCCGCAGCGCGTCAAGGCATGGATCGGGGAGGTGGCCGAAAGGCACGGAAAGAAGATAGGGGAGTTGTACTACTATTTCTGCAGTGATGAGAAACTGCTGGAAATCAACAAGGAACGCCTTGGTCACGACTTCTATACCGATATCGTCACCTTTCCCTTGACTGACTGCGAGATAGTACTTTCGAGCGAATTCTGTATCAGCGTGGACCGCATCAAGGAGAACGCCGAGACTTTTGGTCGTAGCTACAAGAGCGAACTGCACCGCGTCATCATCCATGGTGTGTTGCACCTCATCGGATTCGACGACCATAGTGATGAAGACGAGAAAATGATGCGTGAAAAAGAGGAAGAATCACTGAAATTATTATTTAGTTAATTGATTATCAAATTATTATATACATTGTTTCCCGTGAAACAAAGCAAGAGAAGATGAATTTTGAACCGTATGATATCATCGTTGTAGGCGCAGGCCACGCGGGCTGTGAGGCAGCGGCGGCTGCGGCCAATATGGGCAGCAAGGTCTTACTCATCACCATGGACTTGCGCTTGATGGCATCCATGTCATGCAACCCAGCCATGGGTGGCATCGCCAAAGGACAAATCGTGCGCGAAATCGACGCTATGGGCGGCTATTCCGGCATCGTCAGCGACCGCACCATGATCCAATTCAGGATGCTTAACAAGTCGAAAGGACCGGCTATGTGGAGTCCACGCTGTCAAAGCGACAAGATGATGTTCTCGGCAGAATGGCGCAGCCTCTTGGAGAAAACACCCAACCTTGATTTCTGGCAAGACTCGGTGACAGGATTGCTCGTGAAAGGCAACCAGATCAAAGGCGTGAAGACCAAGATGGGCGGCAAGATCGAGAGCAAAGCGGTCATCCTGACCAACGGCACCTTCTTGAATGGCTTGATTCATATCGGCGAACAGCATTTCACGGGTGGCAGGATGGGAGAAGTATCAAGTCACGGCATCAGCGAACAATTGAAAAAACTCGGTTTTGAGGTCAAACGACTCAAGACGGGAACGCCCGTACGTATCGATGGCCGCACCATTGATTTCAGCAAACTCATCGAACAAAAGGGTGATGATGATGTCGTAGGGTTCTCCTATAACGAACCTTTCAGAATCACCAAACAGCGCAGCTGTTGGATTGCTCATACCTCATTAAAGGTGCATGAAACGCTTCGTAAGGGCTTCAAATATTCACCGATGTTCAACGGTAGAATACAGGGTGTCGGACCCAGGTATTGCCCAAGCATCGAGGATAAAATCGAGCGTTTTGCAGGCAAGGACAGCCACCAACTCTTTGTAGAGCCAGAAGGATGGAACACGGAAGAATACTACCTCAACGGTTTCAGCTCTTCCTTGCCGGATTATATCCAGTATGAGGCATTGAGACAAATCGAAGGCTTTGAAAACGCCAAAATTTTCCGACCCGGTTACGCCATCGAATACGACTATTTCCCACCAGAACAGTTACACCATTCTTTAGAAACAAGACTTATCAACGGTCTCTATTTTGCCGGACAAATCAACGGCACCACGGGGTATGAAGAGGCCGCATGCCAAGGGATGATGGCGGGTATCAACGCAAGTTTGAAACTCAAAGACAAGGAACCTTTGGTCTTAAGGAGAACTGAAGCCTATATCGGCGTACTCATCGATGATTTGATCACCAAAGGTGTGGACGAACCTTACAGAATGTTCACAAGCAGGGCAGAATATCGTATCCTATTGCGACAAGACAACGCCGATACCCGACTGACTGAATTATCCTATAGGATGGGCCTTGCTAAGGAAGACCGCTACCAAAAGTTCCAGGAAAAATACTACAAAGTAGAAGAGATTAAGAACTATTTGGAAAACACCTACGCCTATCCAGAGGAAATCAATGGTTATCTGGAACAAAACGGCAGCTCGAGGATAGAACAAAAAACCAAATTGGCATACCTATTATTGCGTCCTCAAATTAGCCTTGAAGGTATGATAGAGGCATTAAATACTCTTAAACACTATAGAGGCGCTGACAGATTCTTGAAAGAATGTCTGGAAGAAGCAGAGATACAAATCAAATACGACAGCTATATCAAAAAAGAACAAGAACTGGCTGAAAAGCTGGATCGATTGGAATTCATCAAGCTACCCAAAGACTTCGATTATCATAGCATACAAGCCTTATCATACGAATGCCGTGAAAAACTGAATCGTTATAAGCCCGAAACCCTAGGGCAAGCATCAAGAATCAGTGGGATTTCACCAGCAGATATTAACGTTTTAGCCATATTCTTAGGAAGATAGCATAATTGTTCCACATGAAACACAAAGAAAAATGAACAAAAAATGTCCTTGGTGTGAGTCAGAAAAAACACAGTTCCATTTGTGGTTGAAAGATGAGTTTTTGACTCAAGAAGAATTTCAGATATACGAATGCCTGAAATGTGGATTGCTGTTCACAGATCCAAGACCAGGAAAAAGCGTAATAGGAAAGTACTACCAATCGGAAGAATATTATAGCCACCAGGAAAACAAAACAGGTTTCATCCCCAAACTCTATGAAAACGTGAAAGCGGTAAACCTAAAAACGAAATACAAGATGGCGACAAAAGGCATAGCGAAAGGGCGTGTCATGGATATTGGCTGTGGCGTAGGCGACTTCCTACACACAATGGAACAAAAAGGCTGGGAAACTGTAGGGATTGAACCATCAGAAGATGCCAAAGCTATCGCAAAAAAAAGAATCAAAGCAGAAATTTTAGACACGGAAGCACAAGAGACCTTATCAGATAATAGCTTTGATTTGATCACGATGTGGCATGTGCTAGAACACGTTGATGATTTGCATTGGCAACTGAACCAATTGGAGCGCGTGGTAAAGCCTAATGGAAGAGTCGTTATTGCCGTACCAAACTACAAATCATACGATGGCGTTTTCTATAAAGAAAAATGGGCAGCTTACGATGTACCAAGGCACTTGAACCATTTTAATCAAGAAACTCTAATTAGAATTTTCAAAAACAATAATTTAACACACATCAAAACAGAAAAACTTATTTGGGATGCCTATTATATTTCGTTCATGAGTGAAAATTACAAACACCATTCATCTCCATTAATAAGAGGTGCTTACAGAGGTCTTCTTTCAAACCTCAAAGCAAGGTGGTCAGGAGAATGGTCAAGTTTGGTGTACATTTTCGAGAAAAAACAACAAAACCAAAAATAAGGCCTTTTTTAGGCGATTTAAGACGATTTAGGCAAGAAAAGACATTGGACATCAATCATGGCGAAAAAAGGCAAAAGAAAGAGTTTTTGTAAACGATTGAAATTCAATAATAAAGATAAACAAGACCAAATCCGAGAAAAATGAAGGAAAATAGAACCAGAAAAACGGGTCGCCTCCTAACATGGGGAAGCATCATCATGATACTTCTTCTCGGATTAATCTATTATGGGTTCACACAGGAGAGCATCGTCAGCAAAAGCATCCAACATTCGGTCAAACGAATGGACCTCGAGATGCAGGAACTGATCAGAAAAGGGCTGAACAAGGTGGAAATGGAAAAGACACAGACCGGCTTGGTCATCTTCATGAACGACACGCTGGTCTATTGGAACAGCAACAATGTCAACCCGAAACTGATGAAACGCAAGGTCACCCTAGGAAACGACACCATCTGTTCTTTGCTTTGCGGCAACTATTACATCAAATCGTACCAAACGGGTAGCATGGACTACTATGTCTTCCGACTCCTGAACACGACCAATCCCATTAAGAACAAATATTTGGTAGATCAATGTCCAGTTGTTCCAAAATTCATTCAGACCAACCTTTCTTTTAACCCAAACGAAGAAAGTTTCACTGTCGTCAACGCAGAAGGAAAGACGCTCACGAAATGCCAAATCAACAGCCGACCCAAAATCACAAAACAGTATCTCTATTTATTCCTAATTCCTACATTTTTACTGACATTTGGGTTGATTTTGTTGCTGAAGAGAACAAGGAAAAACGAGCAAAAAAAGTCGCAACCCGGACTTGAAATAGGTATACTTGTTATCATTCTGACGTCTATCATAGCCACATGGATTTACGACCATACCACAACCCGAAAAGAAAACGAAAACATCAGGAAAACAGCCGAAAGCCTGTTGAAAAAACGCGACGAAGCCTTTGAAAGATCATACGCGGCATTCCTGACCAAAATGGCTAACGATTCGATTTTCAACGAAATGCTGTTTTCGGAGAGCAATGTATTATCTGATGTCATTTTGGGTTATTCAAAAGAATTACTGTTTGACGAAACGATGCAGGCCTATTCAGCCGCACTGACACTATGTGCCCCAGACGAGGAAATCACCATACAACCCGAAGGCTATGTCACGAACTGCGATAACTATTTCCTTGAAAAACTAGCCAACAACAAACAGAAAAGAGTAGGGGACGGCCTCTATTTTATTGACTATTACACATTGGATCCCAACTACTTAGGCAAATATAAAGCCACCTCCAAAGACTCATTACAACAGAAAACCCTATATTTTGAGTTCTACAAGCCCATCGCACCAGAAGGCTTTGCTTTGCCACAACTTCTCCAGGAAAATAAAGCACAAAATCCGCATGACTACTCGGTGGCGAACTACCGCGACAACCAACTCGTCTATAAATACGGTCGCTATGTCTATCCCAATTTTATCAGCGGATTGGAAATCAAGGATAAGGAATTCACCTATAGCAAGGTTTACAAGCATTACGCCATCTGCGACAACCAAGAAAATAACGTGCTACTCGTCAGCACGCCACGAAAAGGATGGTCGGAGTCCACAGCGCCATTTGCTTTGTTTTTCCTAGGATTGACGCTGCCATACCTATTAATTATTTGGATTATCCGACCCAAAGAGCAGCATAAATGGCGCGACAGAAGCTTCCGTAGGCGCATACAAACCCTCATATTCATTTCACTTGGCGTTTCCTTCCTTGTGATCGGACCAGTATCCGTGATCTACATGCAAAGCCTATACAACGAGAAGACCACCGACTCGCAATTCGAGACGACGCGAACCGTGTCATTAGAAATGCAGAACGACCTTGATTTTGCGACCCTCATACGTGTCGCTTCAAGAGACGACTGGAACGACATCCTACAACACTACGCCAACACCTTCTTCACCGACCTCAACCTATACCATCTTAACGGTCAGCTGCTTTCGACCACTCGTCCCGAAATCACAGAAATGAACCTACAAGCCCCGCTCATGAACGCGGAAGCTTTCCAACAGATGTACCGCAACAAGGCGCTCTATTTCACCCATAAGGAGAATCTCGGCAAAGGCGTTTATGAGTCAGCCTATATCCCCGTGACCGACGACAACGGTAACACGCTGGCCTATCTTAACACGCCTTACTTCTCTAGCACCACCGACCTCCACAACGAAATCAAGAACTTTGTGCTTACCTATATCAATATCATCCTCATCATCTTAGGCGTTGCCCTGTTCTTCATCCTGAGAATCACCAACCGCCTTACACAACCATTAACACTGATTCAAAACAAGCTTGGAGACATCAAGATAGATCAACCGAACGAACCGATCGAATGGAACCGTGATGACGAAATCGGAGCCCTGGTCAAACAATACAACCAACTCATCAAAGAACTAGAGAAGAGTGCGGCAGAGTTGAAACGCACCACGACAGAGACGGCCTGGCGCGGTGTAGCTCGACAGGTGGCCCACGAAATCAAAAACTCACTCACTCCGATGCGACTCAGCGTGCAGCTACTGCAACGTAACATCGACAACGGCAAGGCCACACCCGAGCAAATCCAACGGACGACCAACACGCTCATTGAGCAAATCGACGCCCTGTCAGACATAGCCTCTTCATTCTCGCGCTATGCCAAGCTACCTGAAAACAATCCACAGCCCTTGGATTTAGCTGAACTGATACAGAATGTGGTGAGCCTCTACGACAATGCCGAGAACATCATATTCCAATTCAACTACGAACCCGAAACAGACTACACCTACAACGGAGACAAGACCAACCTCAACAGTGCCATCACGAACTTGGTCAAAAACGCGACCCAAGCCATCGGATCAAAGCCTGACGGAAAGATTGAAGTCACGCTAACGGATACCGGAACCGCTTTCATTATCAGCGTGAAAGACAACGGCAAGGGCATCAAGGACGAAGACAAAGACCGCATATTCTTACCCAACTTCACCACCAAATCGGGTGGCTCAGGCGTGGGGCTCTCATTGACCTACAACATCGTCCAAGCCGCTGGCGGGACGATTACCTTCGATAGCCAGGAAGGGGAGGGGGCGGAGTTTATCATCGAATTGCCGAAAAAATGACAAAAAATATCTTATTCAAAATTGCGTTAATCAAGAAAGCCAAAGTATATGAAACTAAACATCGTCAACACTTCGAATAACCCCTTGCCCGCCTACGAGACCAAAAACTCGGCCGGCATGGACCTGCGTGCTTATCTACCTGAAAGCCCCATCACCCTTGAACCCATGCAACGCGGTCTTGTACCGACCGGCCTTTACATGGAAATCCCCGAAGGCTACGAAGGACAAGTGCGCCCCCGCAGCGGCTTGGCCATCAAGAGCGGCATCACCGTACTCAACTCTCCAGGCACCATCGACGCCGACTACCGAGGACAGGTGTGCGTCATCCTCATCAATCTGTCGGACAAGCCCTTCGTTATCAACAGCGGCGACCGCATCGCACAACTCATCATCGCACGTTGCGAACAGATGAAGCCCGTGCAGGTGGAGGTCCTTTCGGAAACGGAACGTGGGACTGGAGGGTTTGGACATACAGGGAAGAGGTGAGTTTAGAGTTGAGTGTTTAGAGTTTAGAGTTGTTGAGAGTTATGAAGTACAGAAATTTATTATTGGTTTTGTTTTTAGGGTTCACGACTTTTGGAGTCGCCCAACAAATGGAATCGGAATACCAAGACCGACCCGACAAGAAAAAGAACGCCACCTATTTCTCTAACGGCTTGCAGTGCAAATACCGCGAAGACACCGATGGCGCTATCCGCAACTTTGAGCAGGCCCTGCGTTACATGCCTAACGACGACGCCAGCATGTTTGAACTCAGCGAGCAATACTACAACGCGGGACGCATCGAGGATGCCTTCAAGATGATCCAGCAAGCCGCTGAATTGGCACCAGAAAACAAATGGTATCAGATACGCCTGGGGGTGTTTTACCGCAACTTGGACCAATACGACGACTTCATCAAGCTCTATGAAGACCTGACCAAAAAGTATCCCGAAGACCCCGAAATGCTCAGCGACCTGATTGATGCTTATTTGAGCATGGGAAACCTCGGCAAAGCCTTGGACAAGATGGATTTGCTGGAAAAACTGATTGGGCCAAACGAACTCATCACCGAGCAACGACTCAACATCTACAAACGGCAGGGCAACGAGAAAAAACTCATGGCCGAGCTGGAACGACTCGTCAAAGAGAACCCCGAAAACCCACGCTATTACAGCATGTTGGCCTTAGCCTATTCCGAGAACGGCAAAGACAAAGACGCACTGAAGACCTATGAGAAAATCAAGGAACTCAACCCTAACGACCCCTACATCAACATCTCGTTGCTCGAGTTCTATGAGAAAAACGGCGACAAAGACAAGGCCTTTGATGAGTTGTTAGCCGCCATACGCAACAAAAACCTCGACCTGACTACCAAAGCCAATATCTACGACTACTGGATGGACAAATACCAAAGCACGAGCCAAATCAACACGCAGGCCCGCCTTTGCGGAGAAACTTTCATCGAGACCCACCCCGACAATAAAATCGGACATCTGATCCTTGGTTCCTATTACCTCGTTGAACAAAACGCGGTGAAATCCAAAGAGCAATACCAACAAGCCCTCGTGCTCGACAGCACCGACTTCCTTGCGTGGCAAAACCTCATCATCAGCGAGAGTCAGCTCAACGAAAACGAGGCCGTGCGCAATCATGCCGTGGCTGCCTTGAAATACTATCCCATGCAGCCCGTGTTCTATTGGTATGCAGGCGTGGCCAGTGCTGTGTTGGAAAACAACGACGATGCCGTCAGCTATTTGGAGAAGGGCAGACGCTACACCTCCGACAAACTCCAAATGGCCAACTTCGACGCTTTCTTGGGCGACCTCTACCATCAAATGGGCGACGAAGAGAGTGCCTTCGACGCCTACGAACGCACCCTGCGCAACGACCCAGACAATGTGCTGGTACTCAACAACTACGCATACTATCTCGCCTGCAAAAACCAAGATCTCGACAAGGCCCTTGAGATGTCGACCAAAGCCATCACAGCCGAGCCCGACAACCCGACCTATCTTGACACATACGCTTGGGTGCTTTACATGAAAGGCGACTACAAAGAAGCCGAGAAACACATGAAAAAAGCTATGAAACTGCTCAAAGAGCCTGACTCGACTTACACCGAGCACTATGAGGCCATTTTGCGCAAGTTGGGCAAAAACAAATAATTGGAACAAATTTTGAAGACGAACCCAGTGTGAAAAGCCTGTCCAAAATAGCATTTCTACTCATTTTGCTGTGCGCAACCTCCTGTGCTTCGCGCAAAAAAGCCGTGACTCCGCCGCAACCTCAAGCCTTTGAATGGATGACCGCCAACCTTGACATACAAGCCGAAGGTAATGGCCAGTCGTTTAACGACTTGTCGGGGCAAATCAGGATGCGTAAGGACAGCCTTGTATGGCTCAGCGTGACCGCCACCATGGGCGTGGAAGTGCTTCGCGCCAAAGTCAACAACGACTCTATTTGGGTCGTCAATCGGATGGAAAAAAACTATTTGGCTGAGTCTTTGGACACCTTAGCCGCTGTGTTGGGTATGCCTTTGAGTTTGCCTTGGATACAAACATTGCTATTGGACAATAACGAAGGCGTTCCACCCGTTAACAACCAGACGGTGCTTTTGAAGACCTTCGTATGGGGCAATATGGCAGCAAAAATCAAATACAAGAACATAAAAATAAACGAAGAAACGACTTTCCCGTTGAAAATCACCGACAAGATGGAGCGCTTCCGTCTGCAAAAAAGAAAGGATTGAAAAGAGTGAAGAGATTGAGTATTTTATTGATATTGTTGCTGTTGGCACTCATTAATCCAGCCTACTCCCAAAAGACCAAAGGAAAAACGAAAGAGCAGCTACAGAGCGAAATCAATGCGTTGCAGAATGAAATTTCGACGGCTAACCAATTGCTGAAAACAACGAAGAAAGACAAAGAGATGACCCTTAACGAAGTGGCCATCTTGGACAAGAAAATCAAGCAGCGCGAAAAACTGATCAAAGCCTACAACGAACAAATCGCCCTCTTGGACAAGGAAATCAACTCAGGCCAAAGCCAAATCAAAAACCTGAATTCGGAATTGACTGGGCTTAGGAAAGAGTATTCGAAGATGATCACGTTTGCTTACAAAAACCGAAACCATTATAGCAGGTTGGGGTTCATCTTCGCCTCGAAAGACTTCAACCAAGCCTTCCAGCGCATTCGTTATATCCAGGAATTCAACGAGGCCAGGAAAATCAAAATCGACCAGATTGCGAGCACCGAGGAACGCATCAGCGGCGAAGTGGAAGCCAGCCAACAAGCAAGGGCAGAACAAGCCGCCTTGTTAGAAGACGAAAAGGCCCAACAAGAGGCGCTGAAGAAAGAAAAGGAAGAACTCAACACACAGGTGGCCAACCTGAAGAAACAAGAAAAAAAGATCCAACAAGACATCAAAAACAAGCAACAGCAGGCGCAAAACTTGCAAAAGGCCATCGACAACATCATCGCAGAGGAAATCCGTGCCGCCAACGAACGACGTCGTCGCGAAGAAGAACAAAGACGTAAAGAAAAAGGCAAGCCTGTCGCCACGACACCCGCAGAAAAAGGCATGGCGCTCACCCCGGCTGAAAAGGCCCTGTCGGCGAATTTTGTCAATAATAAGGGCAAACTGCCCTGGCCTGTGGAACGTGGCATTATCTCGTCGTCGTATGGCAAACACACCTCGGTGGTCTCAGACAAGGTCACTGTGACCAACAACGGCATCGACATCGCCACCGTTGAAGGCGCAAAAGCCCGTGCTGTCTTCGACGGCGAAGTGGCCAGCGTCACCAAACTGACCGGATCCAACACCGCGGTCATCATCCGTCACGGCGAGTACTTCACTGTTTATTCCAACCTCGAGAATGTTACCGTGAAGCGTGGCGACCAAGTCAAGACCAAGCAAAGCATCGGGACGGTGCACACCAGTGTAACCGAAAACAAGACCGAGCTACATTTTGAGCTGTTGAAAGAGCAAAAACGACAAGACCCTACAAATTGGCTATCAAAATGAGACATAAACTATTGATATTATTATTGTTGTGCATCACCCTATTGGCTGTCTCGTGCAAGAGCAAGGAAGTGCCCGGCCGACGCCGCACGCCGCGCCACTGCAACACCTGCACCAAATGGAGCTATGCACCACAGGAAACCCTAGAATACGAACTCTTGAAAAACGATGAAGGCTGAAGAACTCGAACTGTTGAAACGCTATTTTCCAGAGGCTGCAGTGACATTGGTGGGAGAGATGTATGAACAACGGCGTTTCAGACTTCACTTCAATCGGCCCCGCAACACCAGGTTAGGCGATTTTCGTCCGCCACGCACGCAGAAAGACCTCTGCACCATTACCCTTAATTTCGATTTGAACCCGTATCAGATGCTCATCACATACGTGCACGAAGTAGCGCATTATGATGTGTATCAACAATATGGCTCAAGGCGCGTGCAACCCCACGGCCAAGAATGGGAGACCTGTTTTGCCAACCTTTTACAGCCTTTTCTGACGGAAACCATCTTTCCAAAAGATGTGCTTGAAGCCTTGAAAAAGCATCTCAACCATATCAAAGCCAGCAGCATGACCGACCAAAACCTGCAAAGGGTGCTACGCAAATACGACAAGAATGACGAAAACACACCTACGTTGGAAAGTCTTCCCGAAGGTTCCCGTTTCAAATTGAAAAACGGCCTCGTTTACCAAAAAGGATTGAAGCAACGCACCCGCTACAAATGCTATTGCGAGAGCAACGGACGATGGTATTTTGTATCGGCTTTGGCCAAAGTGCAAATGGTTTAGATTCCCTGACCTCCAATGTCATTCCAACAGAGGTAGTGGGCAGGCGGGAATCTATTGGAGGACAGGGAATCTGTGACACATACGGAAAGCATAGATTGACTTCGTCGAATCTTCGATTTCCAGCCAACCCACTATCCATCGCAGGAATGACATGCTTTCCGAGAGTCTACACAACGAAAAATCACTATCTTTGCCGCAAAATCCCAACCATGACCAAAAAAGTATTCGTTTCGGGCTGTTACGACCTCTTGCATAGCGGCCATATCGAGTTTTTCAGGCAAGCGGCGAAGTATGGCGACCTTTATGTCGGCATAGGCTCTGATGCGACCATCCTGCACTATAAAAACCACAAGACGCTCTATCCCGAGCAGGAACGCCTCTTTATGGTGAAGGCCATCCGTTATGTGAAGGACGCCTTTATCAACGATGGCGATGGCGTGATGGATTTTATCGGCACGGTCGACCGACTGCAACCCGACATCTTCGTGGTCAACGAAGACGGTGCATCGGAGGAGAAACGTCATTTCTGCGAGGAGCGTGGCATCGAATATGTCGTGTTGCAACGCACGCCATCAGAAGGCTTGGAGGCGCGTTCGTCGACGGCCTTGAAACAAGACCTCTGCCAGATTCCCACCCGTTTGGACTTGGCTGGCACCTGGATCGACCAGCCTTATGTCTCGATTTTTGCCCCAGGCTGGGCCATCACCATTTCCTTGGAGCCGACCTTTGAAGTGCGTGAGCGTTGCGGCCTCTCCACTTCAACGCGCAACATGATCAAGAAAATATGGCCCATGCACTTACCCGATATGGATCCTGAAATCCTCGCCAAACTCGTCTTCTGTTTCGAGAACGACCCCGAGCGCAGCGACGGCATCATCAGCGGGGCACAAGACAGCATCGGTATCTGCATGCCTGGATTGGTGAGGCATTATTACGACAAACTCTATTGGCCCATCAAAATCGAGAGTTGCCAAGATGAGATCATTTTGAGTTGGCTTGAACACCATCTCGTCATGATTCCCATGGAGCCGCGTAAGCCCGGCTGTTCCGTGGTGGAAGGCAAAGACATCAACGAGATTAAAGTCAAGTCTTTAGCCAAGGCATCCGACGACTGCTGGAAGGCCATTATGAATATGGATTTGAATGCTTTTGCCGCCGCCTATAAAGCCTCATTCGATGCCCAGACCGCCATGTTCCCCGCCATGATCCAAGGCTCGGTGCAAGAATATATTGACAAGTATTCCGCTTTGGATGATGTGTTGGCCTGGAAAATGCCCGGCGCCGGTGGAGGCGGCTATCTTGCTTGCGTGGTCAAAGACGCGTTTGCTTTCTGCCAAAACCATCCTGAAGGCATCACACTTAAAATCAGAAGAAAATGAACAAAGTCGTAGAAAAAAAATACCTCTTGGCCTTCGTGCTGGTGACCTGTTGCTTTGCCTTGTGGGGCTTCGCCAACGACATCACCAACCCCATGGTGAAGGCCTTTTCAAAGATTTTCCGAATGAGCGTCACCGACGGCGCATTGGTGCAGCTGGCCTTCTATGGCGGCTATTTCTGCATGGCCTTGCCCGCCGCCTTGTTTGTGCGCAAGTTCTCCTATAAAGCCGGTCTGCTGATGGGTCTCGGCCTTTATGCCATTGGAGCGCTGATGTTCCTCCCTGCCAAATCCACGGGAAATTATTACCCCTTCCTCATTGCCTATTTTGTGCTGACTTGCGGCCTTTCTTTCCTTGAGACCACGGCCAATCCCTACATTCTTTCGATGGGCAGTAAAGACACCGCCACACGCCGCCTGAATCTGGCCCAAGCCTTCAATCCCATTGGCTCGCTAGCAGGCATGTTTGTGGCCATGCGGTTCATCCAAGCCAAGCTCAACCCGGTGAGTACCGAGGAACGCGCCTTTTTGCCTGACGACCAGTTTGAAGCCATCAAAGCGGCCGACCTCGCCGTGTTGAGCCGACCGTATGTCATCATCGGAGGAGTGCTGATTGTCTTCTTCATCGTCATCCTGCTTTTTGTGAAGACCCAAGCCAAAACCGAAAAAAGCAACGATCAAAAGTTCGGTCCAACAGTGAAGCGTTTGTGGCAAAACAAACCTTACCGCTATGGCGTGATGGCACAGTTCTTCTATGTCGGCGTGCAGATCATGTGCTGGACCTTCATCATCCAATACGGTACACGCGTCTTCATGAACGAAGGCATGACGGAACAAGCTGCGGAAGTGCTCTCGCAACGCTACAACATCGTAGCCATGGCCATCTTCTGCGTGAGCCGATTTATCTGCACCTTCCTGCTGAAATACATACAACCATCCAAGCTGCTGACCTCTCTCGGCATTGCTGGAGCCGCGTTGGTGCTCGGTGTCATCTTCTTTGACGGCCGTGCCGGTATGGTATGTTTGGTGGCAGTCTCGGCCTGCATGAGCCTGATGTTCCCGACCATCTACGGCATTGCTTTGACCGACACGGGCGAGGATGCCAAACTGGGTGCTGCAGGACTTATCATGGCCATTTTGGGTGGCTCGGTGTTGCCCCCTTTGCAAGCCCGCATCATCGATGGCAACGGAATTGGAAGCATCGCTTCAGTCAATCTGAGCTTTATTTTGCCATTGGTCTGCTTTGTCGTCATCGTCCTTTACGGCCTTTTCATCACCAAAACCGAGAAAAAATGAAACGCTATTGCCAAACTTTAGAACTCGTCAATGACCCTGAATTAATCGAACGCTATTGTGAACTCCACGCCCATGTTTGGCCCGAAGTGATAGAAGGTCAACACCAAGTCGGTATCCTTGATATGCAAATCTATCGCTTTGAAAACCATGTGTTTATGATTTGCGATACCGTTGATGACTTTGACTGGGAAAAAGACATGGCCCGACTGGCTACCTTGCCCCGTCAGGCCGAATGGGAAGCCCATGTAGCCCGATGCCAAGGTGCCGACCCTAACCTTCCCTCAACGGGAAAATGGAAATTAATGGAAAGAATTTTTTAAATGAAAAGAAAAAATTGTAGTTTTGCGCGTTAAATTAATGGCCAATGTATAGTTTAGTTACGCGATTCTGCAATTTTATATTCGGCAAACACAAGAGCAACACTCTTCCTCGTGTTTGGATTCTAGCCGCTGATATGGTAATCGTCATTGCAGCCTATGTAGTGGCCCTTTTCATGTTGTATTTCAAGGATTTCCAAGATTCATTCTTCGATGTAAGACGTGTCTGGTTGGTGCCTATCGCCTATCTCATCGCTTTCCTCATCACCAGGACTTACGACGGCATGTTGCGCTATTCCGGCTTCAATGACATTCGAAAAATCTTCTCCGCCTGTACGATTACTATGGCCGTCCTTGTCATCAGCAAATTGGTTTTTAGCCAAATGTGGCCTGAAATGACCCAAACCATTTATCCGCGCTATGTGACCATCTTCTACCATTACCTCATCACCATGGTAGTGATGATTCTTATGCGCTTCACCATCAGGCGTTTATACAACGAGGTTTACAAAAATACTGCCGACAAGTTAAACACACTCATTTATGGCGCGGGCGACGGGGGAACTATGCTGATGCGCACTTTGAGCCAAGACACAACCTCCAAATTCAAAATCAGGGCTTTTGTCGATGACGACCCAAAACGCGCCAGGTCGCAAATCAACACCATCAAAGTGTATTCGCCTAAGGTGGCCATGACTCCCGAATTCATCGAGAAATACGATATCGACGTGATGATTCTGGCCATCCCCAGCCTGAGTGAAGAACGCCGAAAGGAAATCATTGAACAAGGCATGGCGCTCAACCTGATTGTGAAGTCCATCCCCTCGTTCGACAAATGGGTGGAAGGCAAGATTTCGACCAGCCAAATCCAAGACATCAGAATCGAAGACCTGCTGGGACGCAATCCTATCATCTTGGGCAAGAGTAACGTCATTCGAGAAATCAACAACAAAGTCGTTTTGGTCACGGGCGCAGCTGGCTCCATCGGAAGCGAGATTTGCCGTCAGGTGATGCACTACAATCCTGCCAAACTCATCATGCTCGACCAGGCTGAGTCGCCGATGTACGACTTCCAGTTTGAAATGAACAACACGGAAGACTTCCAAGACATGAAAGACCGCATGGCCTTTGTGGTCACCAATGTGAAAGATCCGCTTCGCATGAGGGAGGTCTTCGAGAAATACCATCCGCAAATCATCTACCATGCTGCAGCATACAAGCATGTGCCGTTTATGGAGGAGAATGCCTACGAAGCCGTGTTTGTCAACGTGTTCGGCACAAAGAATGTGGCCGATTTAGCCGTGGAATATGGTGCAGAGAAGTTCGTGATGATCTCCACCGACAAGGCCGTCAACCCGACCAATGTGATGGGTGCCACCAAGCGCATCGCTGAAATCTATACGCAGAGTCGCACGGGTAACACCAAGTTCATCACCACGCGCTTTGGCAATGTGTTGGGCAGCAATGGCTCAGTGGTGCCGCTGTTCCGCAAGCAGATTGAGAAGGGTGGACCTATCACCGTCACCGACCGTCGTATCACGCGTTTCTTCATGACCATACCTGAAGCCTGTAGCCTCGTGCTTGAGGCAGGTTCCATCGGCGAAGGCGGCGATATTTTCGTTTTCGACATGGGAGAGAAGGTTAAGATTTGGGATTTGGCCGAAAAGATGCGCAAACTGGCACACCGTCCTGAGATCGAAATCATAGAGACAGGGCTGCGTCCCGGCGAGAAACTCTATGAAGAAGTGCTGGCCAACGAAGAGAACACCGTCAAGACCGACAACGAGAAAATCATGCATGCTATCGTACGCAAATACGAAGCCACCGAAGTGGATGCCATGATTGCGCAGCTCTATGTCGAACTGGAGACCTGCGACCCGATGAAGATTGTGGCCCAAATGAAGGTCATCGTGCCTGAGTTCAAGAGCAACAACAGCATCTTCAGCCAGCTGGACAAATAAGCCACAATGTACACCCTTCACATCGACCCTTTGCACCGCATCGCATACGCTACCGATGCGTCGGCTTATCGTGAAGTGCCCGAAGCGGTGACCTTCCCCGAAAACGAACAGGACATCGTCTATCTCATCAAGACCGCCGTCGAACGAAAGACCCACCTCATCCCAAGGGCAGGTGGCACTTCCATTGCCGGACAGGTGGTGGGCGGCGGCATCGTGGTCGACATCAGCAAGCATTTCAAGAAGATACTGGAAATCAACAAAGAAGAAAGCTGGGCAAGGGTGCAACCAGGGGTGGTTCTCGACGAACTGAACCTCGCCTTGGAGCCATACGGCTTGTTCTTCAGCCCTGAGACCTCCACCAGCAACCGCTGCTGCATAGGCGGTATGTTTGGTAACAATTCCTGTGGCTCCCATTCCTTGGTGTATGGCAGCACCCGACACCATGTGCTTGAAGCCCGAGGCGTGCTCTGCGACGGCAGTATCGAGGTATTTAAGGAATACAGCATCCGCGAATTGGAAGAAAGATTTGGACACTGTTTCTGGGAAACTGACATACCATGTCATTCCGTGCGAGGGCACAAGGAAGGGGAGGAATCTATGGAATGTCGGTTTCCCGTTACTTCTTTAATCCAATCCATCTACGCCCAACTCATCCGTTGGGCCTTGGATGAAAAAACAGTGCACCTCATCGAGGATAACTATCCTGATAAGAGTCTGCGCCGTCGCTCATGTGGCTACGCCATAGACGAAGTCATCGAAGACCTGCACAATACCACCAAACCTCTCGAAGACCGCACCATTAATCTATGCAAAGTTTTAGCAGGCAGCGAGGGTACCTTGGCTTTCATCACCGAAATCAAAGTCGACCTCGACCCCATGCCGCCCAAAGAAAAGATGGTGGTTTGCGCCCATTGCGACACCTTGCAGAAGAGTTTTCTTGGTAACCTTGTCGCCTTAAAATTTCACCCCACAGCAGTCGAATTGATGGACCGAAATATACTGGAACTCAGCAAACAGAATGTGGAGCAACAGAAAAACCGATTCTTCGTTCAAGGCGACCCTGTGGCTATTCTCATCATCGAGCTTCGTGGTGAGACACGAGAGGCTATTGATGCCCAGGCCGACCAACTTGAACAAGCCTTGATGCAGAACGATGAAAAGCTGGTTTATGCCTGCTCACGCGTCTACGGCAACGAAATCAGCAAGGTGTGGAGCCTGCGCAAAGCTGGTTTAGGACTGCTCACAGGTATGAAAGGCGACGCCAAACCTATCGGCGTGATCGAAGACACAGCGGTAACCCCCGAAAAGTTGCCCGATTATATGGCCGACTTCGCCCAAATGCTTGAAAACCTCGGTTTGAGTTGTGTCTATCATGCTCATATCAGCACGGGGGAACTGCACCTGCGGCCCATCATCAACATCAAGGAGGAAGAAGGCAAACGCAAATTCCGCGAGGTGGCTTATCAAACCGCCTTGTTGGTCAAGAAATACAAAGGCTCGCTCAGCGGCGAGCATGGCGACGGTCGCCTGCGCGGTGAGTTCATCCAGCTGCTCTACGGAGACGAAGTCTATGCCTTGATGCAAGACCTGAAGCGATGCTGGGACCCGTTGCAAGTCTTCAACCTGCACAAAATCGTCGACACGCTGCCTATGGACAGCATGCTGCGCTTTGAAGTGGGACAACAATATGCTATTGAGAAAGAATTAATGCCTTCGGTCCCTGAGCCTGTCGAAGGGCCGAAGACCTACTACAACTGGAAAGCCGCCTTCGACGAATGCAAAGTAGAAGGTGCTACAGGCGCCAAAAACCAGCTTCATGCCTTGATGTGCAGCATCGAGCAGTGCAACGGTGCCGGCGACTGCCGTAAGTCTAACCTTATCGGCGGCACGCTCTGTCCCGCTTTCAAGGTGAGTGGTGATGAGACCAAAGCCACCCGTGCCCGTGCTAATGTACTTCGCGAAATCCTGACAAGAGGGTGGGGGAGTGAAGCATTTTCGCACGCCCTCAACAAAGACAAAAGCATCCTGAAATCGGAAGAACTGGCCGAGGTGTTGGACAGCTGTTTGGCCTGCAAAGGCTGCCGCAGCGAGTGCCCGTCCAATGTTGACATGACCCGACTGCGCTCCGAGATTTTGCAGCAGAAATACGATGTCAGTGGCATGCCTTTGCGTTCCTTTGCCGTGTCAAGGATGGCTACGGTAGAACAATTGGGGCATCTTGTTTGGCCTATTTATAACTTGTTTGCCTCGTGGTCCTTCTCGTCCAACATCATCAAACGCATCATCAATTTCACCACGGAGCGCGATATTCCAACGCTGAGCCGCGTGACAATGCGCACGGCCGTAAAACGAGAGTGCCGTAGACATCATGACCATTCCAAAGGTAAAGTCTACCTTTTTGCCGACGAGTTCACTAACTTCCAAGAAGCCGAACTGGGACTGACTTTTACCAAACTATTGTTGCATTTGGGCTATGAAGTGGAGATTCCTAAACATGTGGAGAGCGGCCGTGCAGCCATCTCGAAAGGCAACCTGAAACTGGCCAAGAAGTTCGCCTTAAAGAATGTCAACTTACTAAAAGAGAAGATTACAGAACAAATGCCCTTGGTCGGCATCGAGCCTTCGTGTATCCTTAGTTTCCGCGACGAATACCCCGATTTGGTACCTGCTGAGCTACGACAAGAAGCCAAAAAACTAGGACAAAACGCCTTACTCTTCGATGAGTTCATCGTTCGAGAAATGGCTGCCGGTCGCATCACTGCCAACGACTTCAAGACCGAAACTGTCGAAATCTGGCTCCACGGCCATTGTCACCAGAAAGCCCTGGTGGGCACTGAGAAAACTGTTGCCGCGCTGAAGCTCGTGCAAAATGCCCAAGTCCATGTCATCCCAAGCGGCTGTTGCGGCATGGCAGGGTCGTTCGGCTATGAGAAAGAACATTACAAAACCTCACTAGCCATCGGCGAGATGGTGCTCTTCCCGACCATCCGAAACGCCGTTGAAAACACTGATGGCGTCACGCCATGCATCATTTCGGCCCCAGGCACCTCCTGCCGTCAGCAGATTCTGGACGGCACAGGAGTCCATGCCGTGCACCCCATCGAAATCCTTTACCATTGGGTGAAATAATCGGTCAAGGATTGCGTTCCATAAAAAAGCATTATCTTTGCAACATTGAACCCAAACATTCATCGCTATGAAAAAGATTTTCCTCCCCTTTGCATTGCTGCTGTTGGTCGCCGCAGGCTGCAAACATAAAGACCTCAATTTAGTTGAAGCGGAACTTTATACATTGAGCGACAGCCTTTATATGGAAAACGAGTATGAAGACGGGTATTCTTATTACATTGCCAACCTCGATGTGCCCGTTACGGAGAACGACAGCCTGCGCTTGAACATCCTGCACTGGATTCTTTCGGACGGAACAGAAGACTACGAAGAATACCTTCAAAAGGACAAAAACCGCTTTTTCGAAGAAGAAGGCAATGAGCCTGGCTCTCAACTCGAAAGTAACTACTCGCTCATGGAACAGACTGACCATTATGTCACTTATGTCGCGGAAGGCTTTATCTATACTGGAGGCGCCCATTCCATTCCTTGGTATTATGGGGCTTCCTTCAGCAAAATCGATGGCAGCATTGTGGGCTATGACATGTTTGCCGACCCCGAACAGCTTGTTGAAATCCTCAAAGCACATCTCCAAGACCAACATCTTGAAAACTACGACCTGATTGAGGAACTAGAGGAAACCAGCCCCGAGACTAACCTTATCCTTCCCGTAAACGAGCCTTGGATCGAGACCGACAGCATCGTGTTCTGCTACCAAGCCTTCGAAATCGCACCGTATGGGTCGGGGAACCCCTTGTACAAAATCTCAAAAGATGAACTGTGGCCATACATGAGCGAAAAAGGAAAGTCGTTATTCACAAAACCACAACAATGAACAACTACTGTATTATCATGGCTGGCGGCATCGGAAGTCGCTTCTGGCCCCTCAGCAAAGACAATTATCCCAAACAATTCCTTGACATATTAGGCACAGGAAAGAGCTTCATCCGTAGCACCTACGAGCGTTTCAGCCCCGTCATCCCTGACGAGAACTTCCTCGTGGTGACCAACAAAGCCTACAAGCATTTGGTGCTTGAACACCTGCCCATGCTGAAAGACGACCAAGTGCTTTGCGAGCCAGCTAGAAGAAATACGGCCCCTTGCATTGCTTACGCCGCCTATCACATCCAAAGCCGCTGTTTAGATGCCAACATCGTGGTGACACCCGCCGACCACTTGGTGACTAACGAAATTGAGTTCCAGCGTATTATCCGTTTTGGGTTTGACTTTTTGTCAAAAAATCCGAACGCATTAATGACCATAGGAATTAAGCCTTCTCGTCCCGAGACAGGTTATGGTTATATACAAGTGCCCAAACAAGACATTTTGCCCCAAGTTGTCAAAGTCGATATGTTTAAGGAAAAGCCCAACTATGAAACGGCCTTGAAATTCGTCGCCGAAGGCAACTACTTCTGGAACAGCGGCATCTTCCTTTGGACCTTGGACGGCATCATGCAGGCTTTCAAGCAATATTTGCCCGAGATGGTAGAGGTGTTTGAGAAAGGCATCTACAACTTCGGTACGCCCGAGGAGCAGGACTTCATCAACGACCACTTCGTGGACTGCCCTAACATCAGCATCGACTATGGCGTGATGGAGAAGTCGCCCAACACCTACACTATCCCTGCCGACTTTGGCTGGAGCGACATCGGGACCTGGGGATCGCTGTTCACTCACGCCAAAAAAGACGAGAGTGGCAATGCCCTACGCGGCAAAGTGGTCTCGGTTGACAACCACAATACTATCATCAACATCGAGGAAGGTACAGAAGCCGTGGTGGAAGGCTTGGAAGACTATCTCGTGGCTTACCGCGACCACTCATTGCTGGTGTGCAAGCTCCACGACGAGCAACAGATCAAAGTTTGGATTGAAGGACTAAAATAAATAAAATAGCCCGTGGAAAACCAGTCGCTTGTATCGGTCATCATGCCATGCTATAACATGGAACGGTATATCGCCGAGACCATCGCATCTGTGCAGCGGCAGACTTATTCCAATTGGGAACTGCTCATCGTTGACGATGCCTCGACTGACCACACGGCTGATTTGGTGAAAAAGCTTCAAAATGAAGATGATAGGATCCAATTTCATGTCAAGCCCAAGCACTCAGGCATTGCCGACACGCGTAACCAATGCCTAAGCATGGTCCAGGGTCGTTTTTTAGCCTTCTTGGATGCCGATGATGTGTGGCATCCCAACAAACTTGAACGACAGCTGGCATTCATGATGGAACACAATATCGGTTTCAGTTACTCCTCATACGACTGCATCGATGACGACGGAAGACCTTTGGAAAAAACTGTCAAGGCAATTATGAATCTGAATCACGATGCCTATATGCACAACACCATCATTGGCTGCTCAACGGTGATGATCGACAAAACCATCATCGGTGAAGTCGTAGTGCCATATTTCCGCACCAGCGAAGATACTGCTACTTGGCTCAACATCCTGAAAAAAGGTTATTTGGCACACGCCATCGGAGAGCCACTGACCTCTTACCGTATCCGACAACACTCGGCCAGCTCCAATAAACTGAAAGCCTCATACGACCTTTGGAAAGTGTATCGCCAGCAGGAAAAACTACCATTATTCGAAGCGTTGGGGTGTTTCGTCAGTTATGCCTTTCATGCCATTAAGAAACGACTCTGATGAACGGATACGCCCTATATCGCAAAGCCTGGCGGTTTGAAGGAGCGCCACATCTTGAAACCCGACTGGAGAAGCAGGACTGGCAAGCCTTGCTGCAACAGGGTGGTCTGTTGGTTAGAAACACCTATAATTTTGATTGTCAGGAAGACACTAGTTTTTGGTATATTATCAAAGACCGTTATGAAGATATGGAAGCCTTGCCGTCGAGGGTGCGCAACAAGGTCCGTCATGCCTTTGATTATTTCGACTACAGATTGATTCCCATCGAAACGCTCAAGGAAAAGGGCTATCCCATCATCGAAGAGACCTATGCCGACTATGCCGTCCACGACAGGAAAATGGACCAAAAAGTCTTTGAAGAATATTTGAACCAATGCCAAGAAAAAAACTTCGACTACTGGGGCATTTTCGACAAGGAAACGCAACAACTGGTGGGGTTTTGCACCGTGGCTTTATGGGAGCGTTGCTGCGAATACGGCGTGACCAGCATATTGTCTAAATACAAAAAAGGTAACTATTACCCTTATTACGGCTTATACCAGCATTTGAACCTATACTATCTCGAAAAAAAGCAATTCCAATATGTGAGCGACAGTGCCCGAACCATCACCGAACACTCACAAATCCAGGATTTTCTCATTCAAAACTTCGGGTTCCGCAAAGCCTATTGCCAACTGGAAGTACATTACCAGTGGTGGATGAAGTTGGCGGTCAAAATGTTGTACCCATTCAGAAAAGTCATATCTTTGCAGCGCATTAAGGCAATTCTCAACATGGAGGCCATGCAGCGAAAAGAAAAATAAGCCCCTTAGGGGCGACATCCATAAAGAATACGAATACCGCTTAGCCCCTTAGGGGCGACAGGAGATAAGCAGGCGGCGTAAGCCCCTGCTTTTTGCATGTGGAGGCAACTGAAGGTAGCCTCCACATAAAAAAACCCCGTAGAATCGGGGAGAATCTACGAGGCCAAAAAATTAATAACATGAAACATAAAAATGGCGCCCCCTTCAGGACTTGAACCTGAGACCCCCTGATTAACAGTCAGATGCTCTGACCAACTGAGCTAAGGAGGCTGCACCATGTCATAGAACATGTCTGTTTTGCGGTTGCAAAAGTACGGCTTTTTTCATTACCCGCAAGAAAATTATGTAGAATTTTTTCAAAGAATTTGCATCTTATTGATTATCAATATGTATTTAATAAAGGGAGATTCCCAAGGGAATGGAGTATTATTGTTATATATTTTCGGCGGCCCATGAAATCATAATTTAGTAAGGCTCTATTGGCCGCCGTATAGAAAAAGACATGTAAACTCCATTCCCCGCAGGGGAATCTGTTTTTTTCCTATCTTTGCACGAATTTTAAATTGAATCCATTATGAAGAAAATATTAGGAATAGGAAGCGCCTTGGTCGACATCCTGACTCAACTTCCCAACGAAGACATCCTCAAAGACCTTAACCTCCCCAAAGGCAGTATGACCTACGTCGATGCCCAGACCTCGGTCGAGATAGGGGAAAAGCTTGCTTACCTTGGCAACCAGATGGCCTCGGGAGGTTCGGCAGCCAATACCATGAGTGGCTTGGCCCAACTCGGCGTGGAATCTGGTTTCCTCAGTAAAATCGGAAAAGACGAAGTGGGGCGTTTTTTCGAAAGGCAGATGACCGAAACCCACGTCAAGCCCTTGATGCTGACGAGCGAAACGCCTTCAGGTCGTGTGCAGGCATTAGTCACACCTGATGGCGAACGCACCTTCGCCACCTGCCTCGGCGCAGCGGCAGAACTTTGTGCTGACGACATCAAACCGGAACTCTTCGAAGGCTGGGATATCCTCTATGTGGAAGGCTACCTCGTGGCCAATCCCACCATGCTGGATAAGGCCGTCACGACCGCCAAAGCGGCCGGCTTAAAAATCGCCATCGACATGGCCAGTTACAATGTGGTAGAAGAAAGCCGCGATTATTTCATGCAATTGATTGACAACTACGTGGATTATGTGTTCGCCAACGAACAGGAAGCCTTCGCTCTGACGGGTATGGAATCACGCCAAGCCTTGGATTTCATCGCTTCGCGTTGCGAAATCGCCGTGGTGAAAGTAGGATCCAAAGGAGCCTATATCAAACGCGGCAATGAAATGGTAACTATCCCGCCGATGAAAGCCAACGTTATCGATACCAACGGTGCCGGTGACATGTGGGCAGCAGGGTTCATGGCCGGTCTGGTCAAAGGCGAAAGCCTGGAAAAATGCGGTCAAATTGGTGCCATCGTAGCCGCCAACGTCATTGAGGTCTTGGGGACCAAAATGAGTGCTGAACGCTGGGACAGAATACACAAGACAATAGCTGAATTGTAAGAATGTGGAATGCTGAATTATGAATGCTGAATGAAGGGCGAAGCCCAGCGTCGCATTGCGACATTCCGCATTCTGCATTCCGCATTCCGAATTAAATTTATCCCATTATTGCTAAAGATATCGTTATTTTTTATAACTTTGCGCCCACTTAAGTATTTTTCGCGATAAGTAAATATTTAATAATTAGCTAGTTAGATAAAAATGAAGGAATTCCAGACAAAAGACATCCGCAATGTTGCCCTCATCGGTGCAGCAAAGTCGGGTAAGACCACCCTTGCCGAGAACATGCTTTTCGAAGGCAAGCTCATCAACAGAAAAGGTAGCACCGACGAGAAGAACACCGTCTCCGACTACCGTCCCATCGAAATGGAGCGTCAGATTTCGGTGAACGCTTCCATGATGTACACCATCTACAACGACAAGAAGATCAACATCCTGGACACCCCAGGTTTCAGCGACTTCTCTGGCGACATCGTCAGCTGCCTCTATGCCGCCGACATCGCCGTGTGCACCGTCAACGCCCAATCGGGTGTTGAAGCCACCACCGAAAACGCCTGGCGTCATGCTGCCAACACCAACAAGCCTGTTGTGTTCTTCATGAACCAACTCGACCACAGCAACGCCAACTTCGACAATGCCATCCGTGAACTGAAGGAGTATTTCGGCGACAAGGTCACGCCCATCCAATATCCCGTCAACGCCGGTGAGGACTTCAACGCCGTCATCGACTTGATCATGATGAAGATGCTGGTCTTCAAAGACGGCAACGGTGCCCCTGAGATTCAGGACATCCCCGCCGCCGAGATGGCGAAGGCAGAAGAACTGCACAACAACCTCATCGAGCACGCCGCCGAAGGTGAAGAGGCCCTGATGGAGAAGTTCTTCGAAGAGATGACCCTGAGCGAGGAAGACATGGAACGCGGTATCCACCTGGGTATCGTCAACCGTGAGATGTTCCCCGTCGTTTGCGGCGCTGCCAAGCGTGGCGTGGGTGTCACCCGTCTGATGGACTTCCTCATCAACGCCTGCCCGTCGCCTGCCGACATGCCGGCTGTGAAAGCCAACAACGGCCAGGAGTTCCACAACAGCAACGACGACCCGACCGCCCTGTTCATCTTCAAGGTGACCACCGAGCAGAACCTCGGCGACGTGGCATGGATGCGCGTCTACGGCGGTACCGTGGTGAAGAGCCAAGACCTCATCAACCCACGCACGGGCAATAAGGAGCGTCTGTCACAGCTGCTCGCCTTCCGTGGCAAGAACCGCGAAGAGGTTGAGAAAGTCAACGCTGGCGACATCATCTGCACCATCAAGCTGAAGGACGGCCGCATCGGTGACTCCTTGGTCGACGCCAAGGCCGCCGAAGCCACCTTCCCCGAGATCCCGTTCCCGACCCCGATTTTCTCGATTGCCGTCAAGGCCGTCAACTCACAGGAAGATGAGAAGCTGGGTAGCATCCTCAACGACATCCACAAGACCGACCCGACCGTCATCGCCGGCATGTCGCGCGAGCTGCGCCAGAACATCCTGCAATGCCAGGGCGAATACCACTTCAACACCCTGAAATGGTACTTCGACAACGTCTATAAGATTGCCATCGAGACGGCTTCGCCGAAGATCCCGTATCGTGAAACCATCACCAAGAGCGCAAGCGCCAGCTACCGTCACAAGAAACAGTCCGGTGGTAGCGGTCAGTTCGGTGAAGTCCACATGCAGCTGGCTCCTTACTTCGAGGGTTACACCGACCCGAGCGAACTGCAGGTGCGCGACAAGCAAGAGTACGAACTGCCTTGGGGCGGTAAGCTTATCTTCGCCAACTGCGTCGTCGGTGGTGCCATCGACGCCCGCTT